>Ga0116178_10000009_pt1 | contig 184282 bp, 141 predicted proteins | sample AD_STIC12_MetaG_FD_89880 | JGI IMG/M metagenome (GOLD analysis project Ga0116178, IMG submission 89880) | Active sludge microbial communities of municipal wastewater-treating anaerobic digesters from USA - AD_STIC12_MetaG | ecosystem: Engineered > Bioreactor > Anaerobic > Digestate | place...
GGCGTTGGTGGAGCAGGGCTTCCGGACAACGAAGACGGTCGGGCTCGAGATGCGGCCGATCCACGTTCGCCTGGCCAGCCGCACGCGCGGCCATGTGCTGGTGGTCATGCTCGCCTATCGCCTCGTCCAGGAGCTCGCCCGCCGCTGGGCGCACCTCAACCTCACGGTGCAGGAAGGCCTGGATCAGCTCGCCACGCTCGCCTCGCAGAAGGTCACGGTGCAGGGCACGCCTGCCTACCAGACGATCCCGCGCCCATCCCCGGCGATCCGCGAGCTGCTCGCCGCCGCAGGGGTCACGCTCCCCGCTGCCCTGCCGCCTCGCCGCGTCACCGTAGCCACCAAGAAGAAGCTCCAATCTCGCCGCCGATCACACTGATTCTAAAACCCTTATCCGATCACAAACCCGTCGACATCGACGGGAACTTCCACCGTAAAGAGCCGGAAGAAGGAAGACCGGAGGAAGGGTAGCAACGCCAAGAGAAAATGGCTTCGCCGACGAGCAGGCAAGGCGGTCGCTACCGCGGCAGCGCCTGAAGCGCAGCGTGGACCGGGGGCGGCACCAGCCCCGAGACGTCGCCTCCGAGCTGCCAGATCTCCTTGACCACCCGCGAGGAGAGGTAGGTGAACTCCTCGTTCGGGGTGAGGAATACCGTCTCCGCCTCACTCCACAGTCGGCGGTTCATGAGCGCGATCTGGAACTCGTACTCGAAGTCGGAGACGGCGCGCATGCCGCGCAGGATCACGCGCGCGCCCGAATGGCGCATGAAGTCCACCAGCAGCCCGGAAAACGACGTCACCTCGACCCCGGGCAGATCGGCGAGCGAACGGGCGATGAGGTCCACCCGGGTCGAAACCGCCAGCAGCGGCGCCTTGTCGGTGTTCTGCAGCACCGCGACGATGACCCGAGGGAAGATCTCCCAGGCGCGGCGGATGATATCCACGTGCCCGAGGTGCATGGGGTCGAAGCTCCCGGGGTAGACGGCGGCCAAGGCGTGGTCCCTCATCAACGCTCCTCCAGCGCGATGGTGGCGCTGTTGTGGTGGTCGTCGACGGCGCGCACGGTGAGTACGTGGGCGCCGGGCATCACGGGCAGGCGCATCACCTCGCGGCGCGAGTCGAGCAGGCCATCCTCGCACGCCGCCCGATGCCAGCCCTGCGCGTCGCGGTTATACTCCAGGATCGCGATCGGCGACAGGGCATCCTCCACCTCGACGAGCCACTCCGCACCTTCCCGGCGTGCGTGCAAGCGAGGTGGTGTGTTGTCCACCGTGACCCAGCCCGAGAGCGCTTGTTCCGACGCTGGCGCATCCGGGTTCGCCTCGCTGTCCGACGCCGTGAGCCGAAACCGGTACCAGCCGTCGGCGAGCGCTGTGGTGTCGAGGGCGAGGGTAAGGGTGTCCAGGTTCTGTCGCACCACCCACCACGCGTCGCTGTGCTGCCGCTGGACCTCGAGCGAGAAACGCAGCGGGTCGCCGTTGGGGTCCTCGGCCTTCCACGAGAGCGACTGGTACCCGACGCGGTAGTACTTCCGGCCCAGGCTCTGCTGGCGCTGCTGGTCCTCCTCGTCGAGTACCGTGAAGATCCCCGCGAGGTCGGGGTGCTGCACGTCGACGACGCGCTCGGAAGGTGGCGGACCCTTGAGGAAGACCTCGCCGGGTGGATGCGTCACCAGCTCCTTGATGATCGGTGGAAGGTTGATCTGGCGGTAGGCGATCGCCAGGCGCCCGACGCGCGGTGCTCGGCTCGAGATCGCTTCCAGCTCCACGCGAGCCTGAAGGTAGCGGGCTGCGGGTGCTGCGACCCGCACCTCGCCGCAGGGCAGGGTGGGGCTCCACTCGCTCCACGCCTCCCCCGGCTCGCCGGTGGGACCGGAGCGGAAGCTCTGGCGACATCCTCGGCCCGGTGGGAGCTGGCCTTCGAGAGTCGCGCGGCCCCATTCGGCCGGCTGCCCGGCATCGAGCGGCGGCGAGATGAACGTCCCGCGCGGCGTGCCCTGCCGTCGCAGAAGCGTCACCGGGCCCACGGTCAGGACCCAGTCCCCCGACGCATCGATGCGGGAGATCGCCGATGCGTCCACGGTGTCGAGCTGGGCCGCACCACCGTCTACGAGCTGCCAGAGCCCGCCTTCCACGGTTGTGCCGATGACCAGACCGGTCCCACTCCAGGCGAGTGGTCCCGCCACCTGCCGAGAAAAGCGGTGCACCGGCACGGCCGCGCCCGTGGGGTATACCCGGACGATCTCCGACGTGGCCGGGCCCTTGTTGGTCTGCGGGGTCGAGGACGAGCTCTCGCTCACGGTCACGGTTGGTTCGCCCTCGACCTTGGCTGGCGTGCCGAGCGTGGGATCGCCGGTCAAGCCGGTGGCATACAGCCACCCGTCGTCCCCGCGCTGAAGGTCGGCGATCTCGGTGAACTCGGAGTCGTAGACCACTACGGGGGCTCCGCCACCGCCCCAACGCAGCAGCATGCCCTTTCCCGAGGTGCCGACATAGAGCTGCTCGTCACCAGCCTCGAGGCAGCGGGCATGACGGTCGGGGACGTCGAAGGCGACCTCCCACCCGGCCGTGCCGAGCCGCAGCACCCGACCGGGGTCACCAGCAGCCGCCCATAGGCTGCCCCGCCAGAACGTGAGGTCCCAGATACTCCCCGCATCGAGCCTGGCTATCTCACCCAGCGCCGGTGTGGGACCCTCTTTCATCTCAAGCAGCAGGGCGGGTAGCGCGGTGGCGACGTAGAGCCTGCCGGTGCTGTCGAGGGCCAGCGCCGTGACCTGATCGGCGGGTACCTCGCCCACCAGTGTCTTCCTGGACCCTTCCACCTTCCATACCCGTGCCGGGTGGCCGGTGCCGACAAAGGCCACGCCCTGCGGCGTCACGGCGAGCGCCAACCCCAGAGGCTCCTCGAATTCGGCGACCGAGTTGAGGGGGGGGAGCACCTGCAACGTGCCGTCGGGAAGCACCGCGACCCCGCGCGAGGCGGCACCGGCGAGCGCCCGCGGGGTATCGAGCGTGAACCACCGCACCGGTGCAGCCAGTACCGAGGTGGCGAGCAGCGACGACACGACGGCAGCACGAGCTCTCATGGCACCTCCCGGGGTGGCCGCACGCGCAAGGTGATGCGACTCGCCCCCTCGAGCGGGTAAGGGGCTGCCCAGCGCGTCACCGAGAGAATCGAGGTTGGCAGCCGAGAGACAGCCTTGCCGAGACCACTCCCTAGCGTCCACGCCCATGAGGGCGGGGTAGCCGAAAGCTCACCCCCCGACAGCCCCACGCTGCCCTCGCGGCTTTCGAGTGCCGCCACCAGCGTGGTCGAGGGCTCGAAGCGACGTAGCGCCGCGAGCTGCTGGGAGAACGTGGCCGGGTTGCTCGGACGGTTCTTGAGGAGGTACTCGGTCCACGAGGCGCCATCGGCGACCACCAGGTCGATATCTTGGGGCGCAAGTACCCGTGGAACGGTGATCGCCAGGCGCTGGAGGGCGCGAGGTGCCTGGAAGGGCTGGAGCCGCACCTCCACGGCGATGGTCTCGCCGGGTCGGACGACCGTGCGGGCAGGGATGACCTCTTCGATCGAGGCTCCGGCGTGTGTCTCGTCGCGTGACACCGCAACGCTCACCTCGGCGAGCGGCGGGTGTGGCAGCTCGGAGGCGCAGAGGACGCCGGTGACGGCACCGGCGAACGATGCCAGGCGAGCCGGTGCGTCGGCAGAGCGGGCAGCCTGCGAGATCTCGAGGCTCTGGCCGTCCGCCAGGCGACCGCGGAACCGCAGGTGGACCGAGCTGTCGCCGGCTGAGGCCGCGCGGGTGGTCAGGCTCGCATTCACGACGTAGGTGACCATCAGCGGCGACAAGAGCGGGTGCTCGGCGACTCGGAAATGCCAGCGGGTGAACCCCGATCCGTCTCGTACCTCAACCTCGACCGGAAGCCCTCGAGGTGGCGGGCCGACCCGGGCGAGCACCCCGCTCGGACGGTCGGCAACCAGGGTTCCGAAAGGCTCACCAACTGCGAAGATCTTGAACGGGCTCTGGAACGAGCGCTGGACCGCGAGCACCCGGGCTTTCGCCACCGGCAACCGAACGCTGCCCAAGCCGAGCATCGGGTGACCGAACGCCCACAAGGTGTCACCTTCCCGCGCCGTGACGGTGCCGCCCGCACCGACGATGGCGTCGCCCCAGACGAGCAACGGAGCCATCATCTCGCCGGCTTCGGGCACGCCGACGGCATCGCCTCGCGCCGCCGCGCCGACCGGGCCGAGCCCAACCCGGGCCAGCAGCTCCGCTGCCCACCCCTGGCAGCCGCCTGGCAACCCTGCGACGGCCACCGGCAGACTGCCGGCGAGTCGGAACGGCGGCACGCGCGGCAGCAGAGCGAGCGCGTCCAGCCGGCCGGCAGCGAGCGCCGCGAGCTGCTCGAGGGTCGGCGGGGGCAGCGGTCCGGGAGGTGCGAAAGCCGAGATTTCACGCATGATGGCGAACGGTGTGACGCCCGCCAGTGGCTCGCGTGCGAACGACCAGCCGTAGGCGATCGCCCCCAGGAGCTTGCCGTCCAGCCAGACTGGGGACCCGCTCATGCCGGCGACCACGCCGCCGTCTTCCAGCGCCGGGTCGAGAAGCCGCACCAGCACGGTGCCCCGCTCCGGCCCCGAAGCATCCAGGACGCCGACGACCTCGACCGCGGTCTCGCGGCGCTCGCCGCCGACCCACTCGGTGATGCAGGTTCCCCGTTGCCCCGGCCGCACCTCGGTCAGGTCGACCCAAGAAGGGGGACCGGCAAGCGCGAGGACAAGGCTAAGGGCGAGCATTACCGGCGCTCGTCAGGCGCTGGATGCGTGGTTGGTGAGATCCTTGCCGGTGAGCGACAGGAGGGTGGGAAGCTGGCGAACGAGCGCCGCCAGCTCGCTGGGCAAGATCGCCTGTTGACCGTCCGAAAGGGCATGGCTCGGGTCGTTGTGCACCTCGATGAGCAGCCCGTTGGCGCCCACCGCCACGGCTCCACGAGCCATGGGAACGACCTTGTGTCGTTTCCCGGTCCCGTGTGAGGGATCGACGATGATCGGCAGGTGTGACAGCCGCTGCACGGCCAGTACGGCCGAGAGGTCGAGGGTGAAGCGGGTGTGGTCGGCGAAGGTCCGGATGCCGCGCTCGCACAGCACCACCTGCCGGTTGCCCTCGGCCAGGATATACTCCGCGGCAAGCAGCAGCTCCTCCACGGTCGAGCCCATGCCGCGCTTGAGCAGCACCGGCAGACGACACCTGCCGCAGGCCTTGAGCAACGCATAGTTGTGCATGTTGCGCGAGCCGACCTGGATCATGTCGGCGTGCTGGCAGACCAGCTCCAGCGATCGCTCGTCGAGGGCTTCGGTGACGATCGGTAGACCGAACTCGCGCCCGGCGTCGCGCAGGGCTTCGAGACCTTCGCGCCCGCGACCCTGGAACGAGTAGGGAGACGAGCGGGGCTTGAAGGCACCACCGCGCAGGATGTGACCGCCCGCCTGCCGCACCGCCGCCGCCACCGCCCGCACCTGCGCGTGGCTCTCAACGGCGCAAGGGCCGGCCATAACGGCAAAGTGCGGGCCTCCGACCGCAACGCCACCGACCCGCACCACCGAGTCCTCGTCCTTGACCGCGCGGCTGACGAGAGGGTAGGGAAGGCGTAGGTGGACCACCTCGAGAACCGCATCCATGGTCTCGAAGAGGGAGGGATCGACCGACTCAGGCGAGCCGGTGAGGGCAAGGACGAGCCGCCGCTCGCCGTGGAAGGGGTGGGCCTTCAAGCCCACGCCCGAGGCACGCGCAGCAACCGCCTCGATCTGCAGCGGGGTGGCCTGCGCGGACATGACTATCAGCATAGGTGCACCACCTCAACCAAGCTATACTAGCTGAGGGAAGGAGGTTGTCAACGTGAAGAGGGCGCTCGCGCTCGTCGTGCTTTGCGTCTCGACATGGTCGTACGCGGCCTACGTCCTGATCCTCAAGGACGGGACGCGCCAGATCGCCAAGGAGAAGTACCGGATCAAAGGTAAGAACGTCGAGTTCGTGACGACTACCGGCACGCTTCGATCGATTCCCCTCGTGCTAGTGGACCTCAAGGCGACGGAGGAGTTGAACGCGCGCGACTTCGGGAGCGCCATGCCGCTCGACTGGGTGGACGGCAACGAGGTCCTGCCGACCCCTACGCCGACGCCGTCGGTGGCCCAGATGGTGGGTCACTTGCGGTCGGGTGAGGTTGCCGGGCCGGTCCAGAGCGTGCAGCCGACGCCCACGCCGATTGTTGCCTTTCGCGAGGCCAAGTACCCGGACCAGCGGGTTGACCAGGCGTTCCAGCAGGGGTTGGAGAGCTACCACCTCTACCTCTACCGGACCAGCCAGGGCACCCAACGCACCTATCTTTTTCTCGAGGTGCAGGTCAACGGTCAGAAGGAGGTCAGTCGGGCTCTGCAGGCCATCACGACGACCTACCATGTGATCGCGCAGGGCCTGCAGAAGGATGATCAGGCGGCACGTCTGCCCGAGCGCGTCGAGATCCTCCTGCTCAACGAGGCGGGCAAGGAGGCCGGTGTCTTCCGTATCTCGCCGGCCGACGCCGAGGAGTTGGCGACGGGCAAGGTCACTCCCGAGGCGTTCTTCGTCCAGAAGGTGATCTTCTGAGAGGTTGGCCGAGACGTCTCCTTCGTCCGTGGCTGTCGGTCGGTGCCGGGGTCCTCGCGCTCGGGCTCGCCGCCTGTCGGTCCGAGCTGCCCCCAGCCGAGCGCGAGTGGCGGGCGGCGCGGCTGGGGGCGGTCCGCAGGCAGCTTCCCGCCGCCCGCCGAGCCACTCTCCACGCTCTCCGGTTCTTTCCCTATGACCCGCATGCTCGTGTCCGCGCCGTGCTCGAGCCCGCCCGCCCGCTGACCGCTCTCACTTTGACGACGAGCGATGGGAGGGCGCGCCCCGCCAGCCGGGTGGGAAGTTTCAGGTTCCGGCTGCCGGGCGGTGAGGGGGTGCTGACCGTGTTCCGTCTGGACGACGCCGCCGAGCCGCACCTGTTCCTTCCCTTCCGCGACGCTGCGGCCGGCAGTGAGAGCTATGCCGCGGGGCGCTACGTCGAGATCCAGCAGCTCGCGGGCGGCTTGGTCGAGGTTGACTTCAACCGCGCCTACAACCCTGATTGCGCGTACGGGATCACCGCCTCGTGTCCGCTCACGCCGGCCGAGAACACCCTGCCGTTCGCCGTGCGAGCGGGCGAGATGGCGCCGCCTCCTGGCGCCGCCCACTGAACGATGCACACCGCCGCCATCCTGCTCGCCGTGCTGCCAGCCGTCCTTGCCGACCCCCGCGGCGGTCCGTCCGACTGGGCCTTCGCGGCTCCCGGCCAAGTGCCCCCTTCTGGCGTCACGGGGTACGTGGTCGAGGTTCCGGCCGCTGGGCCCGATCAGGCCTGGCTCGAGCACGTGGTGGCACTGGGCGCCTCGGGAGCCATGGTGGTCTCCATCGGCCCCGGGTTGCCACCGGCGGCGGCGAGGCCGTACCTCGATGCAGTGGTGGTCGATCCGGCACCGGCCACAGCCCGTGTCGCGGTTCTGCTCAATCAGCTCCAAGCTCTCCCACTCGTGCTCCCGGCGGCTGACGGCGCCGCGGCGGTCGGCGTCTTGGCGGCGGGCGCAACCTCTGCGCTGGTACCGATGCCGGATCCTGCGTGGGCTGACGCACTCGCGGGCCTGCTCCCGGAGTACGAGCCGGCGACCGGGCCGGATGGGCCTTTGCCGACAGCCTTGCGGGGTCCGGACCTGGCCACGGTGGTTGGCCTGCCGGCCGGTTTCCCCGGTGGCGACGTGCGCCTTTCCGGCAGCTGGTACGGAGGCGCGGCGCTGGTGGGTGAAGAGGAGCTGCGGCCTATCCTCCGGGTCCGGCCGGAGGCGGCGATCGTGACGCTGCCACCGCTTCCGGATGGCGGCATCTTGGTCGCCACCCGGCCGGTCGATCCGGCTGCTGCCGTCGAGCAGGTTCGGGTCACGGGGGAGAGCATCCCGTCAGCGGCGGAGGTGTTGGCTCGCCACCAGCGACAGGCGGCGCGGCAGGCACGGCTGCTCCCTCGCTGGACGGCCGAGCAGACCTTGCTGTTGCGGGTCGAGGTTCCCGAGCTCTCCCGCTCGTTTGCGGTGGTGCTGGCAGGTCCCGGGTATTGGGAAAGCGGGACCGGAAGAGACTGGGAGATCACGCGCAGCTGGGTGGACGGGGTTGCGTGGCGTCCCGACCGGTTACCGGAGCTGCCGCTGCTGGAGCCTCGGCGGCCGCCGGTGCCGCCGTTGGCGCTGCGCCTCGAGCCCTCTTACCGGTACGAGCTGAGGAGGATCTCCCAGCGTCAGGGACGGGCGTGCTGGGAGCTAGGCTGGGCGGGCGTCGCCGGCGACGAACGGCGCCAGGGTACGGCGTGCATCGACGCCGTGACCTGGGGCCTGGTGAGCGTCGAGGAGGTAGCCTCGGGCCTGCCGGGCGAGGTGCGGGCGACCCGCAGCTTGACAGCGTACGAGCCGTTCTCGCTGGGACCCGATACGGCCTGGTTGCCGACGCGGGTCGAGGTCGACGACACGGTGGCGGCGTTCGGCGGCACAGCTCTGGTCCGGCGCGAGCTCACGCTGACCGACGTTCGGCTCAACCCGGAGGGGTTCGGTTCCACCCGGGCTGAGGCGTACGCCCGGCCCCACCGGATGCTGCGCGACGGCGAGTCGGGGGTGGTGCCGCTGGTGCCGGACGGGCACGGCGGCCGCAAGCCCGGGAGCGACACCAGACCGGCACAGCGGTTCTTGCTGGCCGGAGCGGCGTGGGATCCGGGGCTCGAGACACCGGTGCCATTCGGTGGCTTGCAGGTGCTCGACTTCGACTTCCGTCACCGCGGCGAACAGCTTCGCCTCATGCTCGCCGGGGTCGTCAACGACGGAGCCTGGAGCTTCCGCTCGGGCCGGAGCGAGCTGACGCTGCGCGGGTTTGTTCAGCTCATTCCCTTCGTGTCCACCGTCTCCCAGCGAGGCGACGAGCAGCGGGGGGAAACGATCGAAAGCACCCGTCAACGGCTCGGTTTCGGCCTCGGCACCACACTCGGGCGGGTCCGCCTGACGATGGAGGCCGGCGCCGACCGCTGGGATTTTCGACGGGCCGACGACACGGCTCGAGAGTTCGTGCTGCCTTGCGACACGTGGGAGTGGGTGGGACGCCTCGAGAGCGCGGTTCCGGTCGGGCCGGCGACGCTCACCGTCTCCGCCGAACGTGGGTGGAGGCAACGATGGAACGCCTGGGGCCTCGCCGGAGCCGAGAAACCCGAGGACGTTTGGACCCGCGGGCGGGCGACGATGCTCTACGAGCGGGCGCTCAACCCACTCGCCCGGATGCGGGTCGAGGGCGAGTACTGGGTCGGATGGCATGTCGACCGCTTCTCGGCGCCATCGCCGGGCCGTTTCGGTGGGGTTCGCCTGCGCGGGGTCGCCACCGGTACCGTGCAGGCGCAACGCCTCGGTGTCGTGCGGGCCTCGCTCGCGGTGCCGCTCACCACGACCCTGCGAGCGGAGGTGGGGGTCGACGCGGGCTGGGCACGCGAGGATCGCTCTGGCTACCGTCACCGACCGCTCTCGGGTGTGGGCGTGTCGGCCACTTTTCCGGGGCCGTGGGAGACGCTCGTGCAGGGCTCGGTGGGCGTCCCGTTGGCGACGCCCGGCAAGCGCACGCCGTCGGTCGACCTCTTTATCCTGCGTCGCATCTGACAGCCACTGCCGCTGACCTGGATCCCAGCGGATCGCCGACTGCAAGGTGGGGGCTCCCCGACGATCACGGGCTGGGTGCGAAGACCCACGGGTGGCGAGCCGCGTAGCCGCTGACCTCGAGCCGGCGGCGCACCGCGGCGGCCACTTCGGGGTCGTCGATCCGCGAGAAGATGGACGGGTTGAGGCGAACGGCCCGCTCCAGGTGCTCGAGCCCGCGGGGTTCGTCACCGAGCGTAAGCATGACCATGCCGGCGTTGAACCGAGTTTCGGGGCGCTCGGCGAGCCTCAACGCGCTTCCGAAAAGCTCGCCGGCACGGCTCGGGTCGCCGGCCAGCATCGCGAGATCGCCCATCAGTACCGCAGCCCGCCAGTCGAACGGTGCGCACCAGGCGGCCCGCTCGAGGTTGGCGAGCGCGGCGCGGGCCAGGCCGGGTACCCGGTCCTGCGGTACCTTGCCCGCGCGCAGCACCTCGTCGAGCGTTTGGGCTTGTCGGAGAAGAACCGAGAGGTGGCGCTGTCGGCCGAGCCACAGCCAGCCACCTGCGACCAGCGTGATGGCGAGGAGGAGGACGAGCGGTCGCCGCCAGCCGGGCGGTGGTGGGGGCACGGGACGGGCAGGCAATGCGAGCACGGCCAGCACGACCCACTGGGCGGCGATAGCTGCCTGATGAAGTGGGAACTGGGCGAGGGCGACGACCGCCGCCGCCAGGACCAGCGCTTTGGCCCCGGCCAGCTCGCCGAAGACGGGTCGGGCAGCTCGCCAAGCCAACCACAGACCGGCAGCGGCGAGCGCGAGCCCGATGAGGCCGGTCTCGGCCGCAAATTGGAGGGGATCGTTGTGGGCCTCGCCGAACCCGGTCTCGAGCCCCAGAACGCGACTGCGCTCGGCAAGAAGGTCTTCGTCCTGGTAGCGGAACGAGTGGGCCTCGAACAGTCCGAACCCGATGCCGGTGAGTGGTCGCGCCGCCACCATCCCCAGGCCTGCACCGAACCCCGCTGTCCGCCCTGAGCCCAGCCATGCCCAGCCGCCGTCTCGCGTCTGCTGTATCACCTCGGCGAGCCTGCCACGCATCGGGCTGGCCAACAACGCCGCTGACGTGACCACCAGGGCGATGATCAGGCCAGGCAGCCGGGAGCGGCGAGGTAAGGCCTCCCAGAGCAGGACCGCACCGGCGACGGCCAGCGCGCCGACGACGCTTACGGTGCGGGTGGCGACGATGGTAGCGGCCATGCCGAACGCCGGTAAGGCCCAGCGCAGCCTGCGCCCCGGGCTCCGCAGCGCCCTGGCGGTGGCGAGCAGGCAAGGCAGGAGGAGAGACAGCGCGACATCGGCGGGGTTGCCGAAGGTGCCGATCCAGGCGTAGCGGCCCTCGAGGAAAGAGAAGAGCTCGAACCCTTCCGGTCGCCATCGTGGAACGCTGAAGACCGCTGCCAGGCCCGCCCCGACGATGCCGGTGGCGACGACCAGCACCTCGAGGGTGCTCCGGTGCGTGGCGGTGAGCCAGCGCAGAGAGCCCCATCCGAGAGCGACGAGAACCACCGGCAGCAACGCTGCCAACACCCGCACCGGCTGGCCCGAGAACGGCATCGACACGGCGGCCCCCATCAGCAGGCCGGCCCACGCCAGCCACCAGGGGTCGCGCCACATCTCGCGGGACCAGGCGCGGACAAGCGTCACCCCCCCGAGCACCAGCCAGATGGCCATGGCCAGGAGGCGCTTGGGCCCTCGAAACACCTCGTAGCCAGCGAGGCTCCAGACCAGCGGCACGACCCCGACCAGCCCACAGGCAGCGACGAAAACGAGGCGCTGGAGCCAGTGCGGCGCTGTCGCGCGTGGGGTCCGCAGGCGGCCCGGCTTGCCCATACTCACTCCTCCAGACGTACCGAAACCACGCGCGAGACGCCGGGCTCCTCCATGGTCACGCCGTAGAGCACGTCGGCGTGGGCCATGGTGCGGCGGTTGTGGGTGACGAGCACGAACTGGGTATCGGTGCTCATCGCCCGCAACAGCCGGCACAGCCGCTCCACGTTGGCGTCGTCGAGAGAGGCGTCAACCTCGTCCAGAAGACAAAACGGCGCTGGCCGGATGCGGAACAGGGCGAGCAGCAACGCCACCGCCGCCAGTGCCTTCTCTCCGCCCGAGAGCAGCAGTACCGACTGCGTGTGCTTGCCCGGAGGGCGCACCCGGATCTCGATTCCTGAATCGAGCGGCGAGTCGGGATCGGACAGCTCGGCACGAGCCTCGCCGCCACCGAAGAGGTCACGGAAGACCTCGTCGAACGCCAGGTTCGCCTCCTCGAGCGTGGCCAGGAAGCGCAGTGTGCAGGTCTGGTCGAGCTCGCCGATGGTGTCGTCGAGCGCGGCGAGCGACCGCTCGAGATCCCGGCGCTGGGCGTTGAGGAAACGATGCCGCTTTTCGAGCTCGTCTCGTTCGGCCACTGCCAGTACGTTGACCAAGCCGAGCGCCTCGAGCTCCCGATGTAACCGGGCCTCCTCGCCCTCCAGCGCCGCCAAGGAACTCTCGGCGGGAACCTCGTCGGGAAGCGTGACCTCCCCGCCGAGGGTGAGAGCGATCGCCTCGTCCACCCGTGCCATGGCGGAGCGGGCCTCGGCCAGCGCGAGCTCGGCGACATGAGCCTCGTCGCGAGCCGCCACGGAAGCGGCCCGAGCCCGCTCGACCTCGCCCGCGGCCGCGGCGACGCGGACCCGCAACGCCTCGGCCGAAGCGGTACAGGTCTCGACCTGGCGGCCGGCCGCGGCCCGGTGAGCGAGGAGCTCGGCCAGCTCGGCCTGGGCATCCGAGGCCGCTTGAGCTGCCGCGGCTGCCGCCCCTCCCTGCTCGGCGGCCTCGCCTTGCGCCTTGGTCCGGCGCACCCCCAGCTCCGCGATCTCCTGGCGATGGCGTTCCACCTCCCGTGTCGCGCCGAGGGCACGTTCCCGGGCCAGCGCCGCGGCGCCGCGTGCGCGCTCCGCGTCGGCGCGCGCCGCGCTCGCGCTGTCACGTGCCCGTTCCGCCTCGCGTGCCAGCACGTCGACCTCGCCTTCGCACTCAGCCGCACGCCGTTCCAGGCGCAGCGCCTCCGCGCTCGCCGCGGTCTGGCGGGAGAGCAGAGCCCCACCCTCGTTTTCCAGTCGCCGACTCTCGGCTGCCAGGGCGTCCAGCTCGCGCTCGAGGCGCAAGCGCTCACGGTGCAGCGCCTGCTGGGTGGAGGTGGCGGCTGCCAGGGCCTCGGCCCGCTCACGCACGTGCTGATCGGCCTTGTGGAGCGCTTGCTGGAGCTCGCTCGCTTTGGTTTGCTCGGCGGTCAGCTCGCCGCTGTACCGCTGCTCCTCGGCTGTCGACTCGGCCTCGGCAGTCGCCAGCACCCGTTCGTGCTGGCGCAGCTCGAGCACGCCCGGGGTGGCCGTCTGCGTGGAGGGCAGCTCGACGAGGGTGCCGCGCCGCCGCCCGCCGCCCGGTAGCAGCACGACGAGCTCGGGGTCAGCGACGGCCAACCGCACGGCCTCCTCGTCGCTCGCGGCCACCGCAACTCGGGGAAGGGCCGCCCCGAGCCACCCCAGGTCCGCCGGCTGAGCGCCCGCAGCCGCGAGGAGCGGTGAGGGCCGCGGAGGAACGGTGCGATCCGCGACGACCAGCTCGAGGCGACCCTCGCCTTTGAGGCGTCGCCGCACGAGCTCGGCGAGCGCCACCTCGTCGGCCACGACGGGCAGTGCCAGCAGCTCTCCCCAGGCCCGGTCACACAACACGGCCTGCTCGGGGTCGGGGTTGAGGAAGTCACCCACCGTGCCGAGTAGCTTCTCGGCCGGGAGGGCACGTGCCAGCACGCCGGGCAAGGCCTTGGCGGTCTGCAAGGCGCGCTGCACGGCGAGGCGCTCGTGGTGGGCCTGCCAGCGTGCGTGGCCGGCCTGGTCGCGGGCCGCGGAGAGCTTCTGGATCCGGGCTGCGACGCGTTCTAGGCGGTGGCGCAGCTTCCCACGTACCTGCTCGGCGGCAACCACTTCGGCACCCAACTCGGCAACCCGGATCACCGCCTGCTCGTCGCTCGTTGCGGCCTGGTCGAGGGAGGCCTGGAGCCGCTCCTGCTCGCCTTGAAGCCGGGTACGCTGGTAGCGTGCCTGCTCGATCTCGACGCTCAGCCGGTGGGCGCGGTTGCGAGCCTCGTTAGCGGCCGAGGCGGCGCCCAGGAGCTGCCGCCGGGCCTCCTCGGCCCGGGCGGTTGCCTCCCGCGCGGCCTCCTCGCTCGTGCGCGCAGATGCCGAGGCGGCGGTCGCCTCCGCTTCGGCGTTCTCAGCAGTGGCCGTGGCAGCCGATGCAGCACCGTCGAGTGCGGCCTCGCACCGCTCGCGATCGTGGAGTGCCCTGGCGAGCTCCTCTGCCTCCCGCAACGCCGCGTTTCGGCGTGCCAGGGCCTCGGCGTGCGTGCGCCGGGCCGCCTCCGCCTCCGCCTCGCGGCGCTGCGCTCGAGCGTTGGCCGCAGCCTCGTCGTGCCGGGCGGCCGCTACCTGCTCGAGGCCGGCATCCAGCTCGGCTCGTAGGGTCGCCAGGGCGGCCTCCTGCCCTCCCAGCTCGGCGACGGCCTGGGCGTCGACCATCTGGGCCGTCGTGAGCGCCTCCAGGCAGCGCTCGAGATGCTTCGTGGCCGCCGCTTTTCGGGCCGCGAAAAGCTGCGCCTGCACGCCACTCAGCGTGGTACGTAGCTCACCGTGCCGCTCAGCCCGGCGCGCCTGACGTCGGGCCGCTTCGAGGCTGCGCCGCACCTCGCTCGCGACATCGGTGAGCCGCACGAGGTTGGACCTGGTCTCGGCCAGCTTGAGCTCCGCCTCATGGCGCCGAGCACGGAACTTGGTGATCCCCGCCGCCTCCTCGAACAGTGTCCTCCGCTCGGAGGCACGCACGGAGAGCACCTGCCCGATCCGCCCTTGCTCGATAATTGCGTACGCCCGGGTTCCCAGCCCGGCATCCATGAGCTGATCGAGCACATCTTTGAGCCGCACACGCCGCCCGCCGATGCGGTAGTCCGAGGTCCCGTCCCGCAGCACACGGCGGGATATGACGAGCTGCTGGCCCGTTCCTTCCCAACGGCCGTCATCCGCCACCAGGTGGAGCGCCACCGACGCCCCGCCCAGCGCGGCGCGGCGCGGTGAGCCGGCGAAGATCACGTCGGCCATCGACTGCGAGCGGAGCAACCGGGCCGACTGCTCGCCGAGTACCCACGCGATGGCATCGGCGAGGTTCGACTTCCCGGTGCCGTTGGGTCCGACGATGGCAATGATCGAGCCCGGGAACGACAGCTCGGTCCGACCGGCGAACGACTTGAACCCTTCCAGGGTCAACGAGGCGAGGCGGATCGAGCCCATCTTCGAGCTGCGGATGGTACCACTCCGCCCGTTTCGAGCCGCCTCCGAGATGCGAGGGGTTGGTGATGCGGCGACGGTGCGCCTAACCTCCGTCTCGAGTCGCCGGTTCCCGGCTGCGGAGGGAGAACCGGCCGGGGATCGGGACGCCGCAGGTCGGACACAGGCCATCGGGGGTCAGGCGATTCTCCCTGACCACGAAGCCAAAACGGCGGACGAGGGTGGTCTCGCAGGCCGGGCAGCGGGTGTCCTCGAGGTCGCCGGTGCGGCCCGGAAGGTTGCCCGCGTACACGAAGCGGAGACCCTGGGTGCGCCCCAGCTCGACCGCCCGCACGAGGCTCGCAGGCGGTGTCGGCGGCCGGTCGGTGAGCTCGTAGTCGGGGTGGAAGGCGGTCACGTGCCACGGGATGTCAGGCGAGATTTCGGCGAGGAACGCGGCGATGCTCCCGAGCTCCTGGTCGCTGTCGTTGAAGCCCGGGATGACGAGCGTCACCACCTCCACCCAGACGTTGCGCGCCCACAGGCCGCGAATTGTCTCCTGCACAGCGGCGAGCGAGCCTCCGAGCGCGGCGTAGGTGGCGGGGTTGAACGCTTTGAGATCGACCTTCATGGCGTCCAGGACCGGGGTGATGAACTCCAAGACCTCGGTCGTCGCGTGGCCGTTGGAGACGAAAGAGGTCACGAGCCCCGCTTCGCGAGCGAGGCTGAAGACATCGAACGACCACTCGGCGGAGATGAGTGGCTCGTTGTAGGTCGACGTAATGACGTGGCAGCCGTGGCTGACAGCCGCGGCCACGAGCTCGTCCGGACGCACGAGCCGGGCGCGAGGCTCGGCCTGGGGGTCGCGCGCGACCTGGGAGGAGGTCCAGTTCTGGCAGAACGAGCAGTGGAAGTTGCAGCCGAGCATCCCGAAGGAGAGTGCTCGCGCGCCCGGCAACAGGTGGAAGAACGGTTTCTTTTCGATCGGGTCGATCGCCATGCCGGCGGTGTACCCCCACGGTACCAGCAGGGCGTCCCCGTCCCGCTGGCGCATCAGACAGACTCCCCTGCCGCCCGGCGCGAGCGCACACCGGTGGGCACAGGCGACGCACCGCAGACGGTCCGGGCCGTGAGGCCTCGCCAGCTCCGAACGGCGGGCAACGGGAAGTGCGCCACCGCGCATGGGACCAGTGTACGCCCGATTCTCTGCCTGCCTTGACCCCGGGTGGGTGGGTGGCGGAGAATCCCGGCGAGAGGCGGCCAGGGAATGAGTGACGAGGTGCGCCTGCTGCGCCACGCACCCAACGGCGTCACCGGACGAGTCGTCGTGCCGTCGTCCAAGAGCCTCACCCAGCGGGCACTCGTGGCGGCGGCGCATGCCGGTCGTGGTGCGTGTGTCAAGCGGCCGCTCGATGCCGAAGACCCACGGCTGCTGTATCGGGCCTTGCTTGCCGCCGGGTTCGCCATGACCTGGGATGACGACGAGGTGGTCGCCTTCGGGCGTGCCCCCGTCGATCAGGCCGAGCTCGAGCTCGGCAACAACGGCACCGGTCTCCGGTTGCTCCTGGCCCAGCTTGCCGTGCTGCCCGGGAGGTTTCGGGTCGACGGCTCGCTGCGCCTGCGGGAGCGACCGGTCAAGCCGCTCATCGACGCACTCCGGCGGTTGGGTGCCAGCGTCGAGCCCGCGGTGGCGGGCGCCGGGGAGCGGTTGCCGTTGCTGGTCCAAGGGCAGCCTTTGGTCGGGGGAAGCATCGAGCTCGACGCCGCCGCTTCGAGCCAGTTCGTCTCGGCGCTGCTCATGCTGGCCCCGCGGCTGCCGGCTGGCCTCGAGGTTCGCGTTCCGGCGTCGCCGCCTTCGCGTCCGTACATCGACCTCACGGTCGAGGTCCTGCGGCATTTCGGGGTCACCGTGACGTGTCAGCCGGATGGCCTTGCGTGGCGGGTAGCTCCCGGGGTGTTCAGCCCGGCAACCTACGAGGTGGAGGCCGATTGGTCGGCGGCTGCGTTCCCGCTCGTCGCGGTGGCGCTCGCGGGAGGGGAGATCGAGGTGCCGGGGTTGTGCTATCCGAGCCCACAAGGGGACGCCAGGCTGCTCGACTTGCTGGTGTCGGTCGGCTGCCGACCAGTGGTCTCCCGCGCGGGCGTGCGCCTCGCAGGACCGGCGAACCGGCCCCTCGAGGCCGACCTGCGGGATACGCCCGATCTGTTTCCGGTGCTGGTCCTCGCCGTTGCCAAGCTGGGTGGACGCCTGCGCGGCCTGGGAGGTCTGGTGCACAAGGAGAGCGATCGCCTGGCCGAGATGAGCCGGCTCTTGGGCGAGATGGGAGCGAAGCTGAGCCTGGTTGGCGACGAGCTGTCGGCGCCCGGAGGTGGCCAGCTGGTCGCGCCCCACCACCCCCTCGACCCGGTCGGGGATCACCGGCTGGCGATGGCTCTGGCCGTCGCAGGCTGCATGGTTCCCGGTCTGCGCCTCGCGTCTCCGGGGTGCGTCGGCAAGTCGTGGCCCACCTTTTGGAGCGCGTGGGACGGGTTGCTGGAGCCGAGGTGACGCCCGGCGTGGGGCTCTCCGCCGAGAGAGCCTCCCTCCTGGCCTGGGAGTCCGCGTTCCTCGCCGGCGTTGGGGAGGCTGGCGACGACCCGACGCCGAGGGTTGGCGACCCGCAGGTGGCGCGCTGGCCGAAGAGCCAGCGGCTGGCGATCGCCGTACAGCTCCTTGCGGCTGCCACCTTCGTCCTCGAGCAGGGCTTTTTCCCCTCGCGGCGTTTGCTCCGGTCTGCCCGAGTCGCCCGCTCTCGGGCCGGGATCGCCGTCAGCCTCTCGGCGCTGCCGCGCTGGCGGCTCGACGCGGCGGGGCTGGAGCGGCGGGTGCAGCGCATCCTCCCGGCAGGTTGGACCACCTTGGTCGGCGCGCTCTGGCCCCTGCTCGGCGGCCTCGTACCGGAGCTCCAGCCAGCGCTCGCGAAGGTCGCACGGCGTGAGCCTCCGTGGGAGGTGGCGTCCGCCTGCCTCGAGGTCCTGTTGGCTGGCCATCGGGAGGCGGCGCTGGCCCACCCGGAAGGTCCGGGGAGGGCACTGTGGGCGTGCCGGATGGAGGCGGTGGGTGCAGGGGTGTGGTGGGCGGAGGATGAAGGCGCAGCCAGGAGGGTTGCCGCAGCCCTCGCCCATACGGCGCCGGAGATAGCGGTGGCGGTGGGCGAGCTGGACGAGGACGACGTCGTCCGTTTCCAGGCTCGTGCGGCGGCCGACGGGCGCGACGCCGTCGTGCTGACGCTCTTGCCGCTGCCCTCGGCCCGGGTGTGGGGGTTGGATGCGGGGCCGGACGCAGTCTGGGTACTGGCACCGAGATGGGAGCGGGGTCTGGCTCACACCGAGGCGGCCCTGCATGGCAGCGGGAGGCGCCTTGGTGCAGCACGCCACCTTCTCGCTGCCGGTGCTGCCCGCGGGTTCGGCGACCTCCCCTCCCCGCCGGTCGCGCCTGCCGGTCGCGTCACGTTGGCCTCCCCGCTTGCCCGGCGCATTCTCCATTGGCTCGGTAGCTGCCCGGGGGGGCTTTCCGAGGTGGAGCTGGGATACCTGGTCGGACCGGCGGGCACCGGCCTTGCGGAGCTCGAGCGCCTGGGGCTCGCGGTACGGCGAGGTGGCCGGTGGCACACCCAACCGCCGACGCACGATGCCGATCCCGCGCGCATGGAGCGTCTGGTAGCCGAGCTGCCAACGGATTCGGGAGCTCACGTGCTCGCCTGGGCGCTCACCGGCCGCGGGGACAGCCTGGCACGAACCTGGTGCGAGGAGCGTCTGGAGCGAGGGCAGGCTGCGGAGGTACTGGAGGTGGCGGGAGCCGCGGCTGGGGTTGGGGAGCTGGCACTGGTGGCGGCCGAGGCGGCGCTGTACAGCGGGCAGTTGACAGCGGCCGAACGGTTCCTGGACGGCGTCGAGGTCACGGCGCGCAGCGCCATCTGGCAGGCACTGCGGGCATGGTGGGCGGCGGCGGCAGGCTTGCCCGACGAGGCGAGAGTGGCGCTGGCGCTCGCCCCTGAGTCGGCGCTGCCACCTCGAGTCGCCGTGCGCACCTTGCGAAACCGTGCCGCGCTGGCCCGCCACCGAGGCGATCGGCCGGAGGCTCGGAGGCTGCTGGAAGAGGTGCTCGCTCGAACCGGTGATCTCGAGGTTGAGCTCGATCTCGCGTCGCTCGACGGGGTAGCGGCCTTGCATCGCGTGGGTCGCAGGTGCCGGGGGCGCTGGACGGGCGACCTTCGGGCCCGGTATCTCCACCTGCTCGGGCTGGCGTACTACGAGGCTGACCACCTTCATGCAGCCGGCACCGCGTTCCGTGCGGCGTTGCGGGCGGTTCGGGGGGAAGACCAGAGGCTGGTGGGTGAGATCCACCTCGACCTCGGGTGCGTTGCCATCCTACTCGAGCGGCGGGGCGCTGCCGAGCGCCACCTGCTGCTTGCGGAGCGGTTGCTCGAGCGCTGCGGGTCGAAGATGGCGCTCACCGTCACCCGGCACAACCGGGCCGTATTGGCCTGTGACCGCCTCGACTGGAGGGCTGCCGAGGCCCTCATCGCCGCCAGCCGTGAGCTCAGGGGCGGCAAGGAGGACGCAGCTTTCTGGCTCGGCGAGCTCGAGCTCGCCCGCTGTGCGCTGGCGCGCGGCGACACAGCGGCCGTGGCGGCGCGTCTGCCGACCCTGGCTGAAGCCGTTGCCGAGCACCTTCCCGACCACCTGGTGGCGAGGCAAGCACTGGCGAGGTTGCGTGTCAACCTGGCGCTCGCCGCGGGCGAGCTCGAGGCCGCAGCCCGGGCCGGAGCCGACTGCGACGAGGACGAGCAAGCGGGAGTCGAAGCCTTGCTGGCCGCCACTCGCGGCGAGTTGCCCGTCCGGCCCGCGCCCTCCCGCTGGGGGCTCGCACTGAGCGCCCAAGTCGTCCGAGCGTGGTTGGTCGGTGATGACGAGCTGGTGCGGGCCCGGGTGGCAGCGGAGCTGGAGCGGGTGCCGTTGGCGGCAGCGGTGGGTATGGTGCGGGCGCTGGCGGTGGCCGGGCGGATTGGGGTGGAGCCGGAGCAATCTTGGGGTGCGTTTTGGGGCCGCGTCGAAGCGGCTCTGGCGACCGGGAGCCTCGACGGTTGGGCCCAGCAGTTGCGGCGCCTGCGGGGAGTGGATCCAGCGACGCTCGTGACGGCGCTGGACGGGCTTTTGGGGGCAGGAACCGACGTTCTGGCGCCGCACAGGATCGCGGCGGTGAATGCTGCCTTGGGGCTGCCTTGGCTGGTTGTGCGGGACGGCGACGAGGTGCTGGCGATGTTCGGCACGCCAACTGGCCAGAGCGAGGAAGTGACCGTTGGAACGGTGCGAGTGGGAAGCCGGGCACCGCTCTCCGGAACCGAGCTCGCGACGTTGCGCCTGCTGGCTCGCCAGGTGGAGGAGCAGCGGGCCCGACCCGAGAACGCCAGAGCGCTGGCCGGCGGCGGGCTGCTGGGGGTCTCCCCGGCGATGGCCCGGGTGCGCGAGGAGATCTCGCAGTGGGCGCCGCTGCCGGTGGTGGTGCTGGTCCTCGGAGAGCCGGGAACGGGCAAGGAGCTGTGTGCCCGGGAGCTGCACCGTCAAAGCCAGCGCCCAGGAGCGTTCGTGCCGATCAACTGCGCCGGTATCCCGGCATCGCTGCTCGAGGCAGAGCTTTTCGGGTCGGTGCGCGGTGCCTACACGGGGGCGGACCGCGACCGGCCGGGGCTGGTGGAGGAGGCGGAGGGCGGGACGCTGTTTCTGGACGAGGTGGGCGAGCTTCCGCTCGAGCTCCAAGGCAAGCTGCTGCGACTCCTGCAGGAGCGCGAGGCTCGGCGGCTGGGCGCCACGCGCACGCGCACCGTGGACGTCAGGTTCGTGGCCGCGACCAACCGTGACCTGGCCGGTGCGGTGGCGGCGGGCACATTCCGGCCCGACCTTTTCTACCGTCTTTCGGTCGGGGTCATCCGCATGCCGCCGCTACGCGAACGGCCGGACGACATCGAGGAGCTCGCTCGCTCCTTCGTGCAGCGCTGTGCCGCCACCTTCGGACGCTTGGGGGTGCGCCTGGCTCCAGACTCGGTCGGTGTGCTGCGCGCCGGAGCCTGGCCAGGTAACGTACGGGAGCTCGAGTCGGCAATCGCGCGCGCCGTCGCCGCCGCCCGGCCCGGGGAGGTGCTGGGCCCGGATCGGTTCCCGGAGCTCGTGCCCCAATCCGCTACCAGCCCCCGCTCGTTGCAGCCCTACAACGAGGCGCTCTGCCTGTTCAGGCGCGAGTACTTCCTTCTGTTGCTCGAGATCTGCGGAGGGAACCGCTCGCAGGCGGCACGGCGCGCCGGCATCTCGCGCCAGACCCTCCTGTACCACCTGCGGGAGCTCGCCATTCGTTGACCGGCTCCGGATCGCGCGCTTCCGATCTTCGCCGGCACCGCAACCGTGGGCTTTTGTGCCGCCTTGCGAGCGATGAAAAAAGTGGCGGGGGGTCCCCGCCAGGAAGAAGAAGGAGGTTGGATGCGTGCGTTCGGGGTCGTGGCCGTTGACCCGTACCGCGGCCGATGTACAAGCAAGAGGTATGCCAACCTGTGCTCGGGCATGGGGGATGCAGGGTGGGGCGAAGTGCCTCTCTGGCACCGCCGCGAGGCGGGCAGAAGGGCCGGATGACCTCTCGCAGTGACGGGCGCGCGGGCGTCCCGCTTGCAAGGTGCGCGGGCCTGTGGTAGAACTCGCCGGCCTAATGAAGGCTCAGGCAACGAAGGAGACGACGCAAATGAATATTGAACAAAAGGTTAAGGACATCATCGTACAGCAGCTCGGAGTCGAGTCCGAGAAGGTGAAGCTCGAGGCCTCGTTCGTCGAGGATCTGGGTGCCGACTCGCTGGATACGGTCGAGCTGGTGATGGCGTTCGAGGAGGAGTTCGGAGTGGAGATTCCGGACGAAGAGGCGGAGAAGATCCGCTCCGTGGGTGAGGCCGTCACCTATCTCAAGGAGCACGTGAAGGAGTCGTGATGGCGCGCCGGGTCGTAGTCACCGGCATCGGCCTGGTGTCGCCGCTCGCGGTCGGTACCGAGGCAACGTGGGAGGCTTTGGTCGCCGGTCGAGGCGGGATCGGCCCCATCACGCGCTTCGACACGACCGGCTTCTCGGCTCGCATCGCCGCCGAGGTCAAGGAGTTTCCGACCGAGCGGTTCCTCGAGCCCAAGGAGGCCCGCAAGTACGACACGTTCGTGCACTACGCCGTGGCCGCCTCCGAGCTGGCGCTGACGGCGGCCGGCTACGTCGTGTCGGCCGACAACGCGGAACGCGTCGCGGTGGTGATCGGCTCGGGTATCGGCGGCCTTCCCAGCATCTGCGAGAACCACCTCGATCTGGTCCACAAGGGCCCGCGACGCGTCTCGCCGTTCTTCATCCCCGGCAGCATCGTCAACATGCCGTCGGGGCTGGTAGCCATCCGCACCGGAGCCAAGGGGCCCAACAGCGCCACCTGTACTGCCTGCTCGACCGGCGCCCACGCGATCGCGGACGCGTGTCTGTACATCAAGCACGGGTACTGCGATGCGGCGCTGGCGGGCGGGACCGAAGCCGTGATCTCGCCGCTTGCCGTCGCCGGGTTTGCGAACATGAAGGCGCTGTCCACCCGCAACGAGGAGCCCGAGCGGGCCTCCCGGCCGTGGGACAAGGATCGTGATGGGTTCGTGATCGGCGAAGGTGCGGGCGTGCTCTTTCTCGAGGAGCTCGAATCGGCCACCCGCCGCGGCGCCCCGATCATTTGTGAGGTCCTGGGGATCGGCATGACCGGCGACGCTTTCCACATCACCGCACCGGCTGAGGATGGCGATGGCCCCGCGCGGGTGATGGCAATGGCGCTGAAGGATGCCGGCCTGCGGCCGGAGGATGTTGACTACATCAACGCCCACGGCACCTCGACGCCGCTCAACGACCGCCTCGAGACGCTGGCTATCAAGCGGGTATTCGGCGAGCACGCCTACCGTGTTGCGGTGTCGTCGACGAAGTCCTCGACCGGGCATCTCCTGGGTGCGGCGGGGGGTCTGGAAGCCGGGATCACGGCGCTCGCCGTAGCCCGCGACCTGATCCCGCCGACCCTCAACCTGGACTGCCCGGGGGAGGGGTGTGACCTCGACTACACACCACACGTGGCCAGGTCACGTCCGGTACGGGTTGCGATGACGAACTCGTTTGGGTTTGGCGGCACCAACGCCTGCCTGATTCTGGGCAAGCTGCGCTGAGTGATCTGCCGGAGCGCCTTCCCGCCCGCCGCAGCCCGGCTGCGGTAGGTGCGTGTCTGCAGGCGCTCTGCCGGGTTGGGAGAGGGGTGGGCAAGGGGTGGCGGGGAAGACTCACGACTCGCAACTGGGTGGGTGAGAGGTGAAGCTGACCTCAAGGAGGTTCGAGCCATGAGAAGCTGTGTGTTGCTGGCCTGCGTACCTGATACCGCCTCGGTGATCAAGCTGGGTGCGGCGGGCAATCGTATCGACGAAGCCGGCATCAAGTGGGTCATCTCGCCGTATGACGAGTTCGCCCTGGAAGAGGCGGTGCGGATCAAAGAGGCGGGGTCCGGGCACGTCACCGTGGTCAGCTACGGCCCCGACCGGGTGCAGGCGACGTTGCGCGACGGTCTCGCCCGCGGTGCCGACGCGGCCGTGCAGGTCACGGGCGGCGAGACGACCTTCGGCAACGCGCTCGCCATCGCCCGGGTGCTGGCGGCGGCCATCCGGAAGCTGGGCGGGTTCGACCTCGTGTGGGCCGGCGTCAAGGGCGTGGGCAGCGACAACTCGCTGGTCGGCGCGATGGTTGCAGAGCTGTGCGATCTGCCGCACGTGTCGGGGGTGCTCAAGGCCGAGTTCGGCGGCGGCAAGGTCGTGGCCCACCGTGAGGTCGACGGTGGGATGGAGGTCATTGAAGCACCGCTGCCGTGCGTGCTGACGGCCCAGAAGGGCCTGAACGAGCCGCGATACCCGTCGCTCAAGGGCATCATGGCGTCCAAGAAAGCGGCGATTCAGACCATGTCGGTCGCTGATCTCGGTCTCGACGAGGCCGCCCTCGCTGGTGCCGGCTGCCGGTGGCGCTCGCTCGCGCTGCCTCCCGCAAAAGGCGGCGGCATGATCCTCAACGGCGAGACCGACCCGGCCGCCGCGGCTCGTGAGCTCGCGCGGCTGCTGCGCGAGCAGGCCAAGGTCATCTAGGAGGAGCGCATGGCAGGCATTCTCTGTGTGATCGAGCAGCGGGACGGGACCATCCGGCGCGCCTCACTGCAGGCCCTCTCCCAGGCGGCCCGCCTCACGGCGCCGACTGGTGCAGCGGTCACGGCGGTGCTGGTGGGGCACGGTGTCAGCGGGCTAGCGCCGAGTCTCGGTGGCTACGGCGCCAGTCGGGTCCTGGTGGCCGACGAGCTGCGGTTCGCCCGCTACACACCGGAAGCGTACGCGGCGGCGATCCAGGCAGCGGCGGCGTTGGTTGTGCCGCAGGCGGTGTTCATGTCGGCGACGACGGTCGGCCGCGACCTTGCGGGTCGCCTGGCCGCGAGGCTCGGCGTCGACTGCCTGGCCGACGTGGTCAAGGTGTGGCTGGAGGAGGACGCCGTGGTGGCGGTGCGCCCCGTGTACTCGGGCAAGGCCCTCGCCACGGTCGACGGAGGCTCATCGTCGCCGGTGGTCGTGACGCTCCGCCCCAACGTCTTCGCGGTCGAGCCGATCGCCGCCGCGGGTACGGTGGAGCCACTTTCCGTACCCGAGGTGGCGGTGCGGGCCGTGGTCCGCGAGGTGGTGGCGAAAGAGAGCGGCGAGCTCGACGTGGCGGAAGCGGACATCGTGGTCTCCGGCGGGCGGGGCATGAAGGCGCCCGAGAACCTGGCGCTGGTGCGCGACCTCGCTCACGCCATGGGGGCCGCGGTGGGCGCCTCGCGGGCCATCGTCGACGCGGGGTGGATCGACCACGCCTACCAGGTCGGACAAACCGGCAAGGTCGTCTCCCCGACGCTCTACCTGGCGTGCGGCATCTCCGGCGCCATTCAACATCTGGCCGGCATGTCCTCGTCGAAGATCATCGTCGCCATCAACAAGGACCCCGAGGCGCCGATCTTCAAGGCGGCGGACTACGGTATCGTTGGCGACGCCCTCCAGGTGCTGCCGGCGCTCACCGCCGAGGTGAAGCGCTTGAAGGCCGAAGGCTGAGCCCAACCTGGGTGGACGGTCGCGCCGCCGCCGCGGCGGGCTCGTCGACAACTCCGGTCGAGCGGGCGAGCCGTCCGATGGCGTCGAGGATCGCCTCGTCGGAGACGAGCACACCGGCGCCCCCACTGTCCCGCTCCTCCCTGAGCGCCAGTAGCGTGTTGCGCGCCGCCCCCACCCCGAGCGAGTCGGCAGCGATGGCGAGCGCCACGGACTTCTTGCCCTCGAAGGTGAACGGGTTTCGGGCGGTGTTGCGGTGGTGCCAGCCGAAGCGCACCGAGGCGGCGAGCGACAGCTCGAACGCCTGGTCGTAGCTGTCCACCGGCACGACACCTACATCGTCAGCGCCATGAGCGCCTTTTGCACGTGGAGCCGGTTCTCGGCCTGGTCGTAGACCACCGACTGCGGCCCGTCGATGACTTCGTCGGTGACCTCACGCCCCCGGTCGGCGGGAAGCGGGTGCATGTAGATGCAGCGCTTCTTCCCGAGCGCCATGTGCTTTTGTTCGCAGCGCCAGGTCGGGTACTTCTCGATCAGCGCCAGCCCTTCCTGCTTGTCGGTGGTGTGCATGAGCGGGCCCCACGACTTGGGGATGACGATGTCGGCGTCACGGAACGCCGCGTCGAAGTCGTGGGCGATCTCGAAGCGGACGCCGGCCTGGGCAGCGTTCTGCCGCGCCTGCTCCTCGATCTCCGGCATGAGGCGGAACTCCGGCGGGTAGGCGAGCGTCACGTCGAGGCCGAAGCGCGGCATCATCAGGATGAGGCTCTGCGGCACCGAGAGCGGCCGGATGTAGTTGGGGGCCGAGGTCCACGCCACGCCGATCTTCAGGCCTCGTGTGTCGGTGCCGAACTTCTCGCGGATCGTCATGTAGTCGGCCAGGATCTGGCACGGGTGGTAGACGTCGCACTGCATGTTGAGCACCGGCACCGATGCCCAACGCGCGACCTCGCGCAGGTACGGGTTGCCCTCGCGGAACGCACAGTGGCGGATGGCGATGGCGTCGCCGTACCGCGACAGCACCGAGGCCGTGTCCTTGGCGTTCTCTCCGTGGCTGATCTGCATCTTGTCGGGGGAGAGGAAGATCCCGTGGCCGCCGAGCTGCGTGATCCCGGTCTCGAAGGAGTTGCGGGTGCGGGTCGAGGAGTCGAAGAAGATCATGTACAGCGTCTTGTCCTCGAGCAGCCGCATCGGCTTTCCGGTCGCCTTGGCGAGTTTGAGCTCGCGCGCCAGCGCGAAGACGGTCTCGAGCTCGTCGGTGGTCCACTCTTGAGTGGTGATGAAGTGCTTGCCCTTCAGCTTGGTTTGCATTGCCGTTCTCCTCATCGGTGAGACGAAGTCCGCCGTTGCTGGTCGTGAGCTTGGGTGCGAGCTTGGAGGACCCGCTCCGGGATCAGCGAGTACGCGGCCGCAGCGGTGACGAGATCGTCGACCGCCACCCACTCGCCGGTCGAGTGGGCGAGCTCTTCGCGGCCGGGGGCGAAGCCCACGGTCGGGATGCCGAGCCGCCCCATCGACGCCGTACCGTTGGTTGAAAACACCCAGCGCCCGATCGCCGGACGGCGACCCAGCACCTCGGTCGCGGCGGCCACCGTCCCCTGTACCAGGTAGTGCTCCTCGGCCAACACCCAGGTCGGAAACACCTGCTCCTGCTCGATCCCCAGGCCGGTCCACGCCCGGCCTTCCCACCCCAGCACCCGCACCTCGGCGTCGCCCAGGCTCGGCAGGGCACGAAGCTCGGCCAGCGCCAGCTCGGGTGTTTCACCGGTGGTGAGCCGACGGTCGAGGACGATGCGGGCACGGTCGGGCACGGCGTTGAAAGACGGTGAGGTGCAGTCGATCCACGACGCGGTGATGGTGCCCTTGCCGAGGAAGTCGTCGCTCGCGAGGCGGTCGTTGAGGGCCTCGATCTCGGCGATGATCGGCGCCATCTTGTACACCGCGTTCACCCCCCGCTCGCAGTGGGCGCCGTGGGCCGACACGCCGCGGGTGATGATCTCGATCGACATGCGGCCACGATGGCCGCGATACACGTCGAGGTTGGTCGGCTCGCCCAGCACCACGACGTCGGGCCGCACCCCTTCGCGGCCGATGAGGTGCATGAGCGGAAGCCCATCACAGTCCTCCTCGAGCACCGAGGCGACGAGCACCACGCGCAGACCCGGGGGCCAGCCGCGTTCGGCCAAGAGCTTGACACCATACGCGGCGCAGACGATGCCCGGCAGCTCGTCCACGGCTCCCCTCCCCCAGATCTTGCCGTCCTCGAGCTTGCCGACGAATGGGTCGAACGGCCACGAGGCTGGGTCGCCCACCCCCACACAGTCGACGTGACCATCCAGCATGACGGTGAACGGTCCCTGGCCAAGAATCGCCACGACCGAGCCCAGACCATCGAAAAAGACACGATCGAATCCGAGCCGCTCGTACTCGGCCTTGACACGCTCACAGCGCGCCTGTTCCTGGCCCGAAGGAGCCGGAATGGCAATCAGCTCCCGTAGGAAACGCACCATGTCCGCCTGGTACCGCTGGGCGGCCGCAACCGCCTCTGCGCCCATGCCTTTACTCATGCCTGTACCCCTTCCCGGACCCCCGTCTCCCGGTCGAACGCCTCGATCTGCCGGTCCCTCGCGGGGAGTTGGGTCTTAAGGTCGACGCCCGTAAGGACCGATCCGTTCGCCTCCGGTACCCGCGAAGGGTCGCGTGGCTGGCTCAGCGTCGGGATGACGACTCCCCGCTCGCGGCAGCGCAAAATCGCGTGCTGTCGCTGGATCTCGTGCGTGGACACCTGGATGCGTCCTTTCCCCGGACAGCGGACGGGCTGGCTCCGGACAGCTTCGCCCCCGCCGCGTCGGCGAAGGCGACTCGCCCTTTAGGGGAGCCGGCTTCGCAACGCGTATCGTACCACCCAGGGCCGGTCCCGACCCGCCGGCGAGGAAAGGAATGGCCAGAGGCAAGGCGCGGTAGGTCGCCCGGGAGGTGACACCGAAACTGTTTCGCGGTCTTCGCTGCCAGCCGCGGCTCATGGGTCACGAGGTCTATACTCCCCGCGTGGACACTCCATCGACCCTCTTCTCCCAGCACACCTTCGACGAGTTCGACCTACCGGGTCCGGTACGGGCCGGCCTTTGCGACGCGGGGTTCTCGCGCTGCACGCTCGTGCAGGCCGACGTGCTGCCGCTCACCCTCGCCGGGCGCGACGTGGCGGCCCAGGCACAGACCGGCACCGGCAAGACTGCGGCCTACCTGATCACGATCTTCACCCGTCTGCTCGCGGGGCCGCGACCCGACCCACCGCAGCCACGCGCGCTCATCGTTGCCCCGACGCGCGAGCTCGTGGTCCAGGTGGCCGCCGACGCCGAAAAGCTGGGCGCCCACGTCGGCTTGCGCACCGAGGCCGTGTTCGGCGGCATGGACTATCGGGCGCAACGGGAGGAGCTGCGGGCCGGCGTCGACGTGCTGGTGGGCACCCCTGGCCGCCTCATCGACTACCTCGAGCAGGGGATCACGTCGCTCCGGCACGTGCAGGTGTTCGTCATCGACGAGGCGGACCGCATGTTCGACATGGGGTTTATCGACGACCTGCGGCGGATCACCCGGCGCCTGCCACCGCCTGGCCGGCGGCAGACGCTGTTTTTCACTGCCACGCTCTCGAATCGGGTGCTGTCGCTGGGGTACAGCGAGATGCGGGATCCGGCGGAGGTCGTGGTCAACCCCGAGGAGATCACGCCCGATCGCCTCGAGCAGCGCCTGTACCACGTCGGCAGCCACGAGAAGTTCTCCCTGCTCCTGGGGCTGCTCGCCAGCGAGGGGTGCGCGCGCACCATGCTGTTCGTCAACACCCGTGAGGAGGCACGGCGGCTGGTCGAGCGGCTCGAGCGCCACGGCTACGTTGCGCGGGGGCTCACCGGCTCGGTGATCCAACGCAGCCGGCTGCGGGTGCTGCAGGATTTCAAGGAGGGCAGGCTGCCGCTGCTCGTGGCCACCGATGTGGCATCCCGGGGGCTGCACATCGAGGGTGTGACTCACGTCATCAACTACGATCTGCCGTTCGACCCCGAGGACTACGTGCACAGGGTCGGTCGTACCGCCCGCGTTGGTCACGAGGGCAAGGCGATCTCCCTTGCGTGTGAAAACTTCGTGTACTCCCTGCCGGCGATCGAGAAGCTGTTGGGGTTCGAGATCCCGGTCGCGCACGCCGACGATGCACTGTTTCTCCCAGTCAAACCGCGCCCGAGGGCGGACGAGCCCCGGCGTGAGCGACGTCGCGAACGCTCCGTCCGGCCCCGGCCCGTCGCCGCGACCGAGGCGGCGCCAGACCCCCCCGAGGCAGCGCCATCTACCACCGCCCCCCCGCCTGGCGATACCGAGGCGGGCGGCAAAGCCGCCAAGAAGCGTCGCCGACGCCGTCGGCGCCGGACCGCCGACGCCTCCAACCCACCGCTCCCGCTGACCTGACACGGCGCAGCTCACTGCCTTGTTGGCCCGAGACCGGACCACGGCACATTGGGCGGCACGGGCGAGCCCGAGAACGCAGGGTCGGGTGGTAGAATGCGCCGCTTCGGCCCAGGCCGCAAGCCACGCGGAGGGATCGTGGAGGCAGGTGAGCTGCTGCGAGCCAATCGGCGCGCCAAGCTGGAGGCCCTTCGGCAGCGGGGGGTCGACCCCTTTCCAGCCCGGTTCCGGGTCGACGGGAGGGTGAGCGAGCTGGTCGCGCGCCACGCCGAGCTGGATGGTCCGTCACTGGAGGCGACCCCGGTCTGGGTCCGGGTCGGCGGGCGGGTCACCGCGGTGCGGGGCCACGGCAAGGCCGCTTTCATTGACCTCTCGGACGGCGACGGGAGGCTCCAGGTCCATCTCCGGCGTGACACCCTCGGAGAGGAGGCGTTCGCGCTGCTCGGAACCCTCGACCTCGGTGACTTCTGGGGGGTCGAGGGTACGCTCTTCCGCACCCGGACCCACGAGCTCACGGTGAGGGCCGAGCGCGTCACGGTGCTGGCCAAAGCGCTGGCACCCTGGCCGGAGAAGTGGCACGGGCTGCAGGACCGCGAGCAAAGAGCCCGCCAGCGCTATCTGGATCTCGCGACGAACCCCGAGTCCCGCCGTGTCTTCGCGGCGCGCGCGGCGACCGTGCGCGAGATACGCAGCTTCCTCGAAGAACGAGGGTTCATCGAGGTCGAGACGCCGATGATGCAGCCGATCCCCGGCGGTGCGACGGCTCGTCCCTTCATCACCCACCACAACACGCTCGACCTCGACCTCTACCTTCGCATCGCCCCTGAGCTCTACCTCAAGCGACTCGTGGTCGGAGGGTTCGAACGGGTGTTCGAGATCAACCGCAACTTCCGCAACGAAGGGATCTCCACCCAGCACAACCCCGAGTTCACGATGTTGGAGTTCTACTGGGCGTACGCCGACTTCTCCGACCTCATGGATCTCACCCAGGAGATGCTCTGCCAGGTCGCGGCCCGGGTTGTGGGCACCGAGGTGCTCCCGTGGGGAGAGCAGCGCATCAGCCTCGAACGTCCGTGGAAGCGGTTGGGCATGCGTGAGGCCGTGCTGACGTTCTCGGACCTCGGACCGCAAGACCTCGCCGATCGGCCGGCTCTCGAGAACGCAGCGCGCCGTTTTGGCATCGGCGATGTCGAGCGGCTGTCGTCGGGCAAGCTCCTGGCCGAGCTGTTCGAGGCTACCGCAGAGAATAGGTTGGTTGATCCCACCTTCATCACCGACTTTCCGGCCGACATCTCGCCTCTCGCCAAGCGTAAGCCGGAAGACCCCTCGCTCACCGAGCGCTTCGAGCTCTACGTCGGTGGCATGGAGCTCGCGAACGCCTTCTCCGAGCTCAACGACCCGGACGACCAGCGGCGCCGTTTCGAGGAGCAAGTGCGGGTCACCGGTGGCGTCGTCGACGAGGACTACGTCCTGGCACTGGAGCACGGCATGCCGCCCACGGCCGGGGAGGGCATCGGTATCGACCGGCTGGTGATGCTTCTGACGGGCTCGCGCTCGATTCGGGACGTCATCCTCTTCCCGCTCCTGCGCCCGAAAGACGGGTGAGAGTGCGCGTCCTCCTTCTGTTGGTGGGGCGCTATCTCGGAGGGTTGCGCCGGCGGACCCACGTTGCTGCCGTGAGCAGCATCAGCTTCGGCGCCATGGCCCTCGGTGCCGCCGCGCTCGTTCTCACGCTCGCGCTGCTCGAGGGCTTCCAGCACACGATCCGTGTTCAGCTCAGCGAACGCGGTGTGCACGCCATGCTTAGGCCGCGCCACGGCAGCACCCTGCCGACGGGTGACTGGTTGGCTCGGCTCCGTGCCCGTCACCCCGAGCTCGAGTTTCGTGCTCTGGCCGGCGGCTCGGTGTGGTGCACGGTGCCCGGCGAGGCCACTCCTGCGGAGCTGGAGGTCGTCGACTCCCTGACGCGAGTCGAGGTCAACCGCGTCCTGGCGGCACGTCTGGGGGTCGGTGCCGGGACCTGGATGGCGGTGGCCAGCCCCCACCTCGTGCTCACGCCGCTGGGTCCGCTGCCGCTGCGGAGTCGGGTCGAGATCGGTGCGGTGACGGCTCTGCGTCCAGGCGAGGACCGGGCGATCATCAGGGTCGGACCGCAGCTCGGGACGGCCTTGCTCGGCCAGGTCGGGCCGCGCGTGGTGGAGGTGCGTTCGTCCGATCCGATGCTGGCGTGGGATGTGGCATCGCGTGTGCATGCAGACGTGCCCGATGGTGTCGAGGTGGTGTCGTTTCGGGACCTCAACCGCCCTCTTCTCGCGGCGCTTCAGTTGGAGCGCGTGATGATCGGCTTCGGCGTCGCCCTCATCATGGCGGTTGCCGCTCTCAACCTCCTGTGTAACCTGACGCTGTTGGCGGCGGAAAAGCGTCTCGATGGAGCCCTTCTGCAGGCCATGGGGTTAGAGTCGGGCAGCCTGCGTCGGCTTTTCGTTCTGATCGGCCTCGTGGTTGGCGCGGCCGGCGGTGTGGTGGGAACGGCCGTCGGTGCCGTTGCCGCCTGGGTGCTCGACGCGACCCACGCCCTGCCGCTGCCGGCGGGGATATTCATCGTCTCCCACGTGCCGTTCCGCGTAACACCCGGGGCCGCGGTGGTGGTCTTGGGTGTCTCTCTCGTGGCGGCGGTCGCGGCCTCGCTTCCCCCCGCCCTGGCAGCGGCGCGGGGCGATGTCGTGGAGGGCCTCCGCTATGAATGAGCCGGTGGCTGTACCGGCAGTCCTGGCGGTGCGCGTCTGTGGGGTCCGCAAAGGCTACGGCAACGACGAGCGCCGGGTCGAGGTCCTGCGTGGAGTCGACTTGGCGTTGAAGCAGGGTGAGATGCTGGCCTTGGTCGGCCCCTCGGGCGTCGGCAAGAGCACCTTCCTCCACCTGCTGGGCCTGCTCGACCAGCCGGAGGCGGGAAAGATCGAGCTGTTTGGCCAGGATGCCGGAGCCATGTCGCCCGTCGAGCGGGCGAGCTGGCGTAACCGGAGGATTGGCTTCGTTTTCCAGTTCCACGGCTTGCTCGCCGAGTTCACGCTGACGGAAAACGTGGCGATGCCGCTGCTGATCGGTGGGGCTAGCCGGCGTGAAGCGATGGCGCGAGCCCGGGACCTGCTCGCGGTGGTCGGGCTCGAGCACCGTCGAGAGCACTTTCCGGACCAGCTCTCGGGCGGCGAGCAACAGCGCGGCGCCATCGCCCGCGCGCTGATCGCGGATCCCTGGCTGCTGCTGGCCGACGAGCCGACCGGGAACCTCGATTCGGCGACCGCCGAGGCGGTCTTCGAGCTGCTGTGTAACCTTCATTTGGAACGGGGTTTGAGCAGTGTTATCGTGACCCACAACGGGCGGTTGGCAGCGCGCTGCCACCGCACCTTGCGACTCTCCGGAGAGGGGTTGGAGGTGGCATGAGGCGCGGAGTGCGCGTGGTGACGGGAAGGGGCGTGAAGGCGCGAAAGCTCCTGCTTGGCGTGGTGCTGCTCGCCGGTGTTCTGCCGCTGGGTGCACAGGGAGACGGTGCCGAGCTGGTTGCCGTCGAGGTGATCGGTGGTGTGAGCCTCAACACCGATACGATCGAGTACTACCTCGGGGTCGGGGAGGGCGACCTCTACGACCCGGAGCAAGTTGCAAAAGGCTTCCGCAAGCTCTGGGATTCCGGGCTGGTAGAAGACCTGCGGATCGAGGCAGAGACCGTGGAGCCGGGCAAGATCAAGCTCATTGTCAGCGTGCGTGAACGCCCACGGGTCACGGAGTGGGTCTTCGAAGGCAACAAGAAGCTCTCGACCAGCTCAATCAAGGAGAAGCTGGACACCGCCGGGATCGTGATCAAACGTAACGTCCCGTTGCGGACGTCCGAGATCCAGCGCTATCGCCAGGCAATTGGGGAGGCCTACGCCAAGGACGGCTATGCGAGTGCGATCGTCGACCCCGTCGTGAGCGATGCTGGTCCCAACCAGAAAAGAGTGACCTTCCGAATCGACGAAGGGGCGAAGGTGCGTATCGGTCGCATCCGTTACGAAGGAGCGAGCGTGTTCTCGAATTGGCGGCTACACCGCGCCATGAAGAAGCTCAAAGCTCGTTCGCTCATCCGCCCTTTTGGCAAGAAGCTGATCTGGAGCCGGGAGTCGTGGGGCGAGGACTCGGAGAACCTCAAGAAGCTGTACATGAACCACGGCTATAAGGACATCATCGTCGGGGAGCCGCGGGTCGATTTGGAGGCCCGCAACCCCAAAGGAAGAACGCAAAAGGAGAAGAAGTTCAGGATGGTCGTCACCATCCCCGTCCAGGAGGGGCAGCAGTTCCGCATGGGAGCCCTGAGGCTCGAGGGTCTGACGGTTTTCAAGCCTGAGCCGCTCATGAAGCTGTACGAGAGCAAGCCGGGAAAGGTCTACAACCACGGCAAGATCGAGCAAGGCAACGAGGCCGTGCGCAACCTTTACCACTCGCGCGGCTACATCTACGCCTACACCTCACAGCAGCTCCAAGCCCGTCCCGACGGCTCGCAGGTGGTGGACGTGGCCGTGAGCGTGATCGAGGGCGAGCGGTTCCGCCTCGGTCGACTCGAGTTCTCCGGCAACACCAAAACCCAGGACAAGGTGCTGCGGCGTGAGTTTCGCCTTTTCGAGGGCGACTGGATGGACATGGCGATGTTCCGTCGCTCGATCTTCAAGGTCAATCAGCTCGGGTACTTCAAGCTCAAGGATGATCCCGTCGAGTTCAAGTTCGACGAGGCGGCCAAGCTCGTGAATGTGACCGTCAAGGGTGAGGAGGTGGGCCGTACCGACATCCAGTTCGGCGCCGGCTACTCCGAGCTCGATAAGCTGTTCGGCCAGTTCATGTTCTCGACCCGGAACTTCATGGGCCGCGGAGAGACGCTGTCCGCCTCGGCATCGTTCGGCAAGCGGGCCGACCTGTATTCGATCGGCTTTTCGGAACCATTCTTTCTCGACCGGCGCATGGTGATCGGCGCTTCGATCTACAAGCAGAGCTACAATATCGACGAGAGATACTCGGTGTTCCAGCAGTATTACCGTGATGCCAAGGGGCTCTCCCTGGTGTGGGGTGTGGGGCTTGGTTACTTCAGCCAACTCACGTTTTCCTACGGCTGGGAGGACGTCAAAGCGCGCTACAACCTGGGGCGGACCTTCAACGCTGGGGAAGGTCCCGAAATCCCCCACCGCCCGCCGATCCCGCCGCCGTACAAGGACATGCCAACGCCTCCGCTCCACTTCCAGATCTACAAGGGCGTGACCTCCTCACTGACTCCCTCTTTTGCGATGGACTCCCGGGACGATCCCTTCGACCCCAACTCCGGTGCCTCGTTCTTCTCCCGCCTCCGGTGGGCCGGTGGGCCGGTGCTGGGAGGCGATTTCGACTACCTGCGTCCGGAGGCAGGCTTCTCCCTGTTCGTGCCGTTGCGCCGCCGGTTCGTGGCTGCTCTCAACGTCGAAGCCGGGTACATCCACCCGTACGGGGGCACGGAGATCCCCTACTACGATCGGTACCGTTTGGGGGGTGAAAGGTCGCTCCGGGGGTTCGCCTTCCTGTCGGTCCTGCCCCGCAAGGCAGACGGCACCTACTTCTATGACGTCAATGGCGCGGCCCTTGGCGGAGACCGCTATTTTCAGCTCAACCTCGAGTACCAGATCAAGCTCGGCGGGCCGCTGAAGTTCATCTTCTTCTTCGACGCCGGCAACACCTGGGTGGAGGAGCAGGGATGGGACTTCGGCAACTTGCGCTACGGCACCGGCGCCGAGCTGCGGGTCTTCCTGCCGATCTTCCAGGCCCCGCTACGGTTCATCTACGGGGTCAACCTGGATCCGTTCAAGGACGAGAAAAAGAGCGACTTCACGTTTTCCATCGGCACGACGTTCTGAGCTTCACTCGGATGCGGTCTTGCAGCTCTCAAATGCCCATCTTGAGGAAACTTCCGCTCCAGATGGGCGATTCGGCGTGAGCGGCGAGACGCGCGTGCCGGCTGCGGAACCACGGACCACGGGTGACGATGCGGTACCATCGTGCGACAGCGCATTTTTCGGCCACCGACAGCGCGCAAGGACGGTCCATGAGCTTCCGAGTCGTGATTCCCAACCTCCTGACAATGGCCAACATCTCGGTCGGGTTCCTGGCCGTGGTGGCGGCCGGTCACGACCGCTTCATGCTGGCCGTCTGGCTGGTCGTAGCGGCGATTCTGCTCGACCTGTTCGACGGCAAGGTGGCGCGTTGGCTGGGGGCGACGAGCGCGTTCGGGCAGCAGCTCGACAGCTTCTCGGATGCCGTCAGCTCGGGCGTGGCGCCAGCGTACCTGGTGCACCGGGCGGTGCTCGCGCCCCTCGGTTGGGTTGGCGTGGCGGTGAGCCTCGTCTACCTCCTGGCCGGCGTGATGCGCCTGACGCGCTTCAACCTCACTGCGAACGCGCATGTCAAGGCGCACAAGACCGTGGGCCTGCCGATACCGGTCGCCGCTGGCTACATGCTCGCCCTTACCGTGATGCGGGAACGGATGCCACGGTGGGCCACAGCCGTGGTGGTGATCGTCCTGGCGGGGCTCATGATCTCTCGCCTGCGGTTGCCGGAGCTGCGCGGCAGCGACCTGGTCGGGCTCATGATGGTGATCGGGATTGGCACGTACTTGTGGGTGCTGGTGCGCCCAGGCTGGTTGCCGGTTGCGATCTGGAACGGCTGGAACGTCGTGATTCTGGTTACCGCAGCCTGGCTCGAGCGCTGTCAGACGCCGGCGCGAAGCGCGAGCCTGACACCGGCGGCCGAGCCGTAGGATGGCGCCCGGCCCGAGCACACGGGCCTTTCGACCCCCGCCTGCGGCCGTTGCGCTTTGCCACGTCGAGGGCGACGAGCCGGCGCCGGACGGCTTCGTGGGGGGCGTCAGGCGCTCGCGGATGGATCGCCATCCCGGCGCCGGTGAGGCAACGGGAGCGCGGACTCTTCGGCTATACTTCGCCCCGTGATGGAGAGCTCTGGCGCGGTCGTCACCGCTGTCTACGGTCCGCTCGTCCGCGTGCAGGTGGGCGATACCGCGTTGATGGTGCCGTTTCGTCGTCGGCTGCGTTGGCACGGTGACCCCAAAGACCCGCGACTCGTGGTCGGCGACCGAGTGGTGCTCGAGGGCACACCTCCGGCTGTGATGATCAGCGAGGTGCTGCCACGCCGGACAACCCTGACCAGACGCTCACCAGGTGAGAATCGGCTGCGGGTGGTGGCTGCCAACGTGGACCGGGCCGTGATCGTCCTCGCCGCTGCCGGCCCCGACCCTAACCCCCGCCTGCTCGACCGCTTCCTGGTTGCCTGCCACCATGCCGGGATCGAGCCCTTGGTTTGCGTCAACAAGGTGGACAAAGGCACCCAACTGGTGGACGAGTGGCTCCAAGACTACGCCGCGACCGGCTATCAGGTGCTGCTGGTGTCGGCTCGCACCGCTCGCGGCATGGGCTCTCTCAAGCGGGCGGTGAGTGGCCACACGACCCTCTTCTGCGGGCCGTCAGGAGTCGGAAAGTCAGCGCTTCTCAACGCCATCCATCCAGGTTATCGGCTGCGTGAGGGGTCCATCTCCGAGGCCACCGGCAAGGGGCGGCACACCACCAGTACCGCCCAGCTCTTCGCTCTGCCGGGTGGCGGTTTCGTTGTCGATACTCCAGGAGTCAGAGAGTTCGGGTTCTGGGATCTGACCCCGCAGAAGCTACGTCAGTGCTTTCCCGATCTCGCTCACCACGCCCACGCCTGTGTGCACAGCGATTGCACCCATGCGGTCGAAGACGGTTGCGGGGTGATCGCAGCGGTAGGACGCGGCGAGCTCTCAGCCCGCCGCCTCGCCTCGTACCAGGCCATCCACAGAGAGCTCGTGGGGCTTGGCTGAGTTCCTCACTGCCCCACCGCAAGGCCATCGCTGAACCGCAGCGCGGTCTCGCCGGGCCGCCATCGCCAAAGGCCGAGGCAGGTTGCCATGATCAACGAGCCGTCGGGACTCGCGTGCAGCGAGGACACGTCTCCGGGCGCCATCGTCAGGCGCTCACGCTGTCCCGTCCCGAGGTCGACGCGCTCAATGACCGGTCCTGAGGGGGTGCTCGCCGCCAGAAACAGGCAGCCGGGACGTGCCGCGATTGCAGTGGTGCCAGGGGATGTGACTGCCGCGGCTCGTCCCTCCCCCGAGGATGAGAACAACCCGATATGGGTACCATCGGCAACCGCCAGGACATCGCCATCGACCCACCCGAGGCCAGCGTGGCCCGAGACCGGAATCCGCACGCCAGCACCGCGCTCGTCGGCGAGCCAAACCTCGGCCTCGGGCCAGCATGCAGCCGCGAGCCGCACACCATCGGGGCTCGCGGCGAGGAGGCGAAAGCTTCCTGCCGCGAAAAGCACCGGCGGCGTCCGTCCGTCGAGCGAGACGCTCCAGACCCCGTGCGGGTCGATGAAGCACACGGAGCTGCCATGCCGACACAGGGTCGGGCTGAGTACCCACCGTGGCCAGACCACCACCGGATGCTGTCTGCCGTCCTGGGCCACCCAGGCGATCTCGAAGCCGTGGCCGGGAAGCGGACGGGACAGGAGCCAACCCTCGCGTGGCTCGTCGCCGCGGCAGCCGGTGAGCGTCCAGGATGCGATCGTTCGGGCACCCAGCCAAGGGCAGAGGTCGGCGCCGCCGGCGCTGCGTGCGCGGGCGGCGAGGACCAGGGTCTGAGCCAACGAGAAGTCACCGGATGGAAGGGGCGATACGGTTCCCGCCGCTACGAGCCGTTCCCGGGCAGCGCTGCGAACCGCTTCGATTTCGCTGCGTGCGGTGGCCGGAGGGAAACCAGCCCGAACCGGATCGGTGAGTGCCCGGCGGAGGATGCGCGGCATCTTCGGGCACCTCTTCCCTTCGTAGCGCGACCACGCTTCGAGCAAAGCCAGCGGGCGCGTGGCCAGCTCGGCTGGTCGGCCGAGGCACTCGAGCAACCCCGCTGCCGCCTGGGCGACGGTCGGTGGAGCACCACCCGGCCGACCAGCACCCACCAGGCGAGCTCGGCGAGTTGTCCACGGCGTCCGCTCGTCGAGAGCCTCAGCGACGAAGCCTTCGAGCGCGCCGCGAGCAGTCGCGACCTCCTGCCATCCGCTGACCGGCCGCAGGCTCGCCGGTAGCGATGCGAGGGCGATCACCCCGCTGTGGCCGATGGCCTCAGCGAGCGCCAGGAGAGGCTCGCCGATCGCCTCCACCGGGGCGGCGGGAGCGAGAGCGCTGGCCACGAGAGCCTGGGCAGCAGCGCTGGCAACCTCCTCCACGTCGGCACTTCCATCGCTCGGTACCACCAGTAGCGCCATGCCGCCATGACTGAAAGCCCCGACGCCGCGACGCTCACCGGCGACCAAGGCCACGGCAAGGTCGGCGTCGACAGGCCCAGGAAGGAGGGTCTGCAGCCGCGCGCCCACGCGCAGGGCGATCGCGTTGCTGTCGATACCTGAAGGTACGGGGAGGCGCTTGCCGAGGCCGCCCGGTATCGCCAGCAGCACGGCGGCGTGCCCCGGGTTGTCGAGAACCAGGGCGGGGAACGGCTGATCCGAGAGCACCGAGACTTCGACGAAGAGTGGGGAGGCGAAGCTCGAGACTGCCGGAACGCCGATCAGAACGGATATGACCGTGGCCGGGAATGCAAAGGACGCGATGAGCGCTTGACAAACCCGTGACATGGTCCGAATAATAACGTCAGAATCGAACTCTAGAGGAGGACGAGGAATGAACAAATCGGAGTTAGCCGTAAAGTTGGCGAAGAAGGTCGGCCTCACCCAGGTGAAGGCGGCCGAGGTCGTGGACGCGATCTTCAATGCCCACAAGGGGATCGTGGCCTCGGTCCTGAAGGAAGGCAAGAAGGTGACGATCCCTGGGTTCGGCACCTTCTCGACCCGGAAGCGGGCGGCTCGGCAGGGCCGTAATCCGGCGACTGGCAAAGCGATCACCATCAAGGCCAGGCAGCATGCTGCTTTCAAGGCTGGGAAAACGCTCAAGGAGAAGCTGGCCAAGTAGGCCGGCCGCAAATAGGGAGAGGGCATGAACAAGACCGAGCTGATCACGAAGCTTGCCAAGAAGACCGAGCTGACGCATGCGAAGGCAGCCGAGGCGGTGGATGCGATCTTCAACGCCTCCGCCGGCCTCATCGCCGACGAGCTCGGCAAGGGCCGCAAGGTGATGCTGCCGGGTTTTGGCAGCTTTTCCGTGCGCAAGCGGGCCGCGCGTCAGGGTCGCAACCCGGCAACGGGCAAGGCGATCAAGATCCCGGCACGCAAGTATCCGGCTTTCAAGGTCGGCAAGACGCTGCGCGAGAAGGTCGCCAAGTAGCTTTCTGTGGCTGTGTTCTCGAGGCGGAGCACCCTCCGGGGGGCTCCGCTTTCTCTTGCGTGAGGCGTTGGTGACGCGACTCACCTGCCTAACCATTGACAAACGACGCGCGCTCTGATTCAGCGGAGGGCTGCCCAGGCCCCACCCGGCGATGGACAGCGTGCTGCCTTGCGGTCTGCCGGGCTCGACTGATGACTCCAGCGTCAACTTACCAGGCAGCAACACTTGCCCTAGATATTGGGGTTCAGGCCCCATCCCGCCCCTACATCTTGCGGTCACCCCCTTGACATCGCCTGGGAGGCGCTCTACAGTCGCCAAGAAAGTTCAAGTAGTACTTGAGCTATTGGCCGGAGGAGCCGAGATGTCAGCTGAGCCGTCATCCCTTGCCGCTGTCGCCGTCCCTCGAACGCGGGTCGGAGGCCTTCGTCTTGAGCGTCTCTTCTCGGACGGCGTGCGCCATCCGTACGAGCTCACACGATGGGAGCGACGTGCGGCAAGGATCACTGGCAGCGACGGCTCGATAGTGTTCGAGCAGGCCGATGTCGAGGTGCCAGAATCCTGGTCGCAGACCGCAACCAACATCGTGGCGCAGAAGTATTTCCACGGTCGAATCGGGACCCCCGAGCGCGAGGCCTCGGTGCGCGATCTCGTAACCCGGGTGGTGGGAACCCTCGGACGCTGGGGTCGTGAAGGTGGGTACTTCGCGGACGAGGAGTCGGCACTGATCTTCGAGTGGGAGCTCGCCCACCTGCTGATCAACCAGATGGCGTCGTTCAACTCACCGGTGTGGTTCAACGTCGGTATCGAACCCAGGCCTCAGTGCTCGGCTTGCTTCATCAACTCGGTGCAGGACTCGATGGAGTCGATTCTCGATCTGGCGAAGACCGAAGGCATGCTCTTCAAGTTTGGCTCGGGGACCGGCTCGAACCTCTCGTCCCTTCGCTCCTCGAGGGAGCCTCTGGCCGGCGGTGGTACGGCCTCGGGCCCGGTATCGTTCATGCGCGGGTTCGACTCCTTCGCCGGTGTGATCAAGTCCGGTGGCAAGACCCGACGTGCTGCAAAGATGGTCATTCTCAACGTCGATCATCCGGATATTGTGCAGTTCATCACCTGTAAAGCGGATGAGGAGAAGAAGGCGCACGTTCTCATCGCGGCTGGCTATCCGGCCTCGTTTGACCAGGAAGGTGGCGCCTATGAGTCGATCCAGTATCAGAACGCCAACCACTCTGTCCGAGTGACCGACGAGTTCATGCGCGCTGTCGAGGACGATGGCTGGTGGGAGACGCGGACCGTGCGAGGGAGAGATATCGCCGGACGCTATCGGGCCCGCGAGATCATGCGCGTGATGGCGGAGTCGACCTGGGTGTGCGGCGACCCCGGAATTCAGTTCGACACCACGGTCAACCGCTGGCACACCTGCAAGGTCACCGGTCGGATCAACGCCTCGAACCCCTGCTCGGAGTACATGTTCCTCGACGACTCAGCATGCAACCTGGCGTCGCTGAACCTGTTGCGCTTCGTTGGCGAGGACGGCGCGTTCCGCTGTCGCGAGCTGCGCCAGGCCGTCGACATCATGATCCTGGCCCAGGAGATCATCATCGACTTCGCCCACTATCCCACGGCCAAGATCGCGGCGAACTCACACGAGTTTCGGCCGCTCGGCCTGGGCTTCGCCAACCTCGGCGCGCTACTCATGACCGAGGGGCTGCCGTACGACTCAGCCGAGGGTCGAGCGCTCGCCGCTGCCATCACGGCCTTGATGTGCGGCGAGGCATACCGGCAGTCGGCCCGGATCGCTGACGCCATGGGCCCGTTCCCGGGGTTTTCCGTCAACCGCGAGCCGATGCTCGAGGTGATCGAGATGCACCGCAGCGCCGCGCACCGCCTCCCGACCCGCGGCATTCCGGCCGAGCTGCGCCTGCAGGCAACCGCGGCGTGGGACGAGGCGCTCGAGCTCGGCAGAGTGGCCGGTTACCGCAACGCCCAGGTCACCGTGCTGGCACCTACCGGCACGATCGGCTTCATGATGGACTGTGACACGACCGGCATCGAGCCCGATCTGGCCCTCCTCAAGGTCAAGCGTCTGGTCGGCGGCGGCTCGCTCAGGATCGTCAACCAAAGCGTCACCGACGCGCTCACGAGGCTCGGGTACGACGAGCCGACGCGCACCGGCATCGTCAAGCACCTCAACGACACCGGCACGATCGAAGGCGCCCCGGGGCTACTGGACGCCCACCTACCCGTGTTCGATTGTGCCTTCAAAGCGGTGAACGGCAGCCGCTTCATCTCGCCGGGTGGGCACCTACGGATGATGGCTGCCGTGCAGCCGTTTCTTTCGGGCGCGATCTCCAAGACCGTCAACGTACCGGAAGAGACGACGGTGGACGAGATCGCCAAGCTATTCGTGGAGGGCTGGAAGCTGGGGCTCAAGGCGGTGGCGGTTTACCGGGACAATTGCAAAGGCTCGCAACCTCTGGCAGCGGCCGGCGACACGTCGGTCGTGGCCGATTTCCAGCCCACGCGGCGCAAGCTTCCTGATGAGCGCGTGGCGAAAACGCACAAGTTCTCGGTCGAAGGCCAGGAGGGTTACGTCACCGTCGGTCTGTACGAAGACGGCACGCCGGGCGAGCTCTTCATCACCATGGCCAAGGAAGGATCCACGCTCTCCGGGGTGATGGACGCCTTCGCCACCGCGATCTCCCTCACCCTGCAGTACGGCGTGCCGCTGGAGTTTCTGGTCAACAAGTTCTCCCACGTCCGCTTCGAACCCGCCGGGTGGACCAACAACCCCCAGATTCCCTACGCCAAATCGATCATCGACTACATCTTCCGCTGGCTGGCGGCGAAGTTTCTGGCACCCGAAGAGCAGGCGGCGGTGGGCGTGCAGCCCCTGCCGACGGAGGAGAGCAAGCCGGCGCCATCACCCCAGCCCCGGCAGGCGACCCTGCCCCTGGGCGGAGGCAACCCTCAGCTCTTCATCAATCAAGCTGACGCCCCTCCCTGCCCCACGTGCGGGATGGTGATGGTGCGTAGTGGCGCGTGTTACAAGTGTCTCAACGATGGCACCGTGTACGGCTGTAGCTGATCCCCTGCCCACCCCGAGGCGAACGCGACGAGAGGACAGGACCCAGGCTTTGCTGGACCGCGCCCGCCAGCAGCGGCAGGTCGGGCCGGGGAAATGCGCTACACTCCCTGCCGGAGGTGCGACATGCCGGTGTGGGTGTGCCAGAAGTGCAAGACCGAGGTGGACGCGCGCTGCCGACCAGGCAAGTGCCCCAAGTGCGGGGCCGCGAAGGAGACGTTTGCCAAGAAGTAGCGGGTGAGCACCTCCAGGCGGCCTGCAAGATCTCGCGTTGCCGCTGGTTGCGGCGGCTAGCTCTGGCCGAGCAGCCCCTGTTTGAGGCGCGAGTCGGCTGGTTTTTGTCCGAGCCATACGGCGAACAGAGCATCGGCGAAGTCCTTGCCGTCCGATCTCCCCAGCTCCTTGCCGTTGATCACCAGCGTCGTGCCGTTGCCGGGCACATACGTCATGACGGCGCGATCTCCAGCCCGCATGCTGGGCCATAGCGCGCAGAAGGCGTCCAGACGCGCCTGCAGCGTCGACAAGGAGGCAGCGGAGTTGTTGGCGAACCCCTCGCGAAACGCCTCCGTCACCTTGGCAGCCTCGACCTCCTTGTACACGAACTGCATGATCATCTGGCGGGGCTCATCGGCGGCCAGGATGGCGGCCGGGTCGGCGTTGGGAGCCGGCAGGTAAAGACCGCCCACGTAGACCTTGATGATCACCTTCTTGCGGATCCCGACCCCGTTGAGCTTGAGGGTCGATCCCGCTACCTGAACCGAGTCGGGCAGGCTCACGCCAGCCAACTCGACGGCTCCGACACCGACGGCGCTCGCAAATGAGAGAAGAAACACTCCGGCAACTCGCATCGTCGTACCTCCCGGGCACGACAGGGCAGGGTCAAGCGTGAGCGCTAACCCACCCTGTCATGACCCTATCTCAGCAGCGCCAGCAGCGACCCTGCGGCTATCGCCGTGCCGATCACGCCGGCGACGTTCGGCCCCATCGCATACATCAGAAGGTAGTTGTCTGGATCGGCCTCCTGGCCGAGGTTGTGGGCGACGCGGGCTGCCATGGGCACCGCGGAAACGCCGGCCGCACCGATGAGCGGGTTGACCGGGCTGCCCGGCATGCGTGCCATGACCTTGCCAAGCAACACGCCGCCCGCGGTCGAGAACGCAAAAGCGAGACAGCCGAGGACCAGGATCTTGATCGTCCCGAGCTTGAGGAACGAGTTGCCGTCCATGGTCACACCGACGCACAGCCCGAGCACGATCGTGATGAGGTTGATCAGCTCGTTTTGAGCCGAGCGCGTGAGCCGTTCGGTGACCCCGCACTCACGCAGGAGGTTGCCGAACATGAGCAGCCCGATGAGTGCCGTTGCGGCCGGTACCAATAGGGCGCCGACCACGGTGACGACGATCGGGAACAAGATGCGGAGCCAGCGGGGCGGGTTGAGGTCGCCGGTCATGCGGATCTTGCGCTCGCGTTCGGTGGTGAGAGCCCGCATGATGGGCGGCTGGATGAGAGGAACCAAAGCCATGTAGGAGTACGCGGACACGGCGATGGGTCCGAGCAGGTGCGGTGCCAGCTTCATGGTGAGGTAGATCGAGGTCGGGCCATCGGCGCCGCCGATGATACCGATCGACGCCGCCTCCGGCAGCGAGAACCCCATCAGGTGAGCGAAGAAGAACGCGGCGAAAACCCCGAGCTGGGCCGCGGCACCGAGAACCAGGGTTTTCGGATTCCCCAGCAAGGGGCCGAAGTCCGTGAGCGCCCCGAGGCCCAGGAAGATGAGCGGCGGAAAGATCTCGAGCCTCAGACCGAAGAGCAAGTAGTAGAACAGCCCGCCCATTTCCTCGCCATGTGGGGGTGTCGTCAAGCCGTTGAGCGGCAGGTTGGCCATGAGGGCACCAAAAGCGATCGGGACCAGCAGCAAGGGCTCGAAACCACGGACGATCGCCAGGTAGAGCAGAACGCCGGCTACCGCCAGCATCGCGCTCTGCTGCCACGTCATGTGGAGCAGCCCGGTGGACTGCAGGAGAGCGTCCACCTCAGTCCTCCGGACGGTACCGCAGCAGGACCTGCCCCACCTGCACCGTGTCGCCGACCCCGACCTCGACCGCGGCCACGGTGCCGCTGCGGGGCGCGTAGATGTAGGTGTCCATCTTCATGGCGTCGAGCAAGAACGCGGGCGCCTTGGCGTCGATGCGCTTGCCCGGCTCCACGAAGACCTTCTGCACGGTGCCGGCGATGGGGGAGGCGATGGAGTTGGCCTCACTCGTGCCCGCTGATTTGGTTGGGGACGTCGCCATGGGTGTGGCTGCGGTTGGTTGGCGGACCGGTGCCACGGGTGGAACGACGGGATTGACGAACCCAGCGCCGGTGACGACCTGCTCGTCGTCTTCGAGGACCTGCACTGTGACGTCGTAGACCATGTTGTTCACGGTGATGCGCAGCTTTTTCATTTCCTTCGCTCCACTCGATGAGAAACCATGATGTCCATGCGTCCGGCGCGAGACCACAGCTCGCTGGCGTGTTCGCGGTGGATGTGCACCCGGTGGACCCGCACCGCTCGCCCCAGGGCCTCGGCGGCCGCGGCCGCGAGCACGGCTACCAACTGGGGATCGGTGTCCTGGTCACCTCCGAGCGCCGGTCCGGTGCGCCGACGACCGGCGGTCCGCATAGCGAACAGCACGAGGGTCAACAGACCCATGCCGACGAAGACCATGGAGAAGGCAACGACGAAGACCTTCAGCGCGTCGAGCATGGCAGCCTCACAGCGGTATGTTCCCGTGTTTCTTCTGGGGCCTCAGGTCGCGCTTGCCGCGCAAGATGTTCAGCCGCTCGATCACCAGCCGCCGGGTCCACGAAGGACGGATCACGTCGTCGAGGTAGAAGGCCTCGGCGGCACGGAACGGGTTGGCGTGCGTGCGCCGGTACTCCTCGATCTTCTCCTGGATGAGGGCCTGCGGGTCCGAGGCCGAGTCGATCTCGCGCCGGTGGATGACCCGAACAGCGGCCTCCGGACCCATGACGGCGATCTCGGCCGTCGGCCAGGCGAGCACCGAGTCCGCACCCATGTCCTTGGAGCACATGGCGAGGTAGGCGCCGCCGTAGGCCTTGCGGAGAATGACGGTGATCTTGGGTACGGTGATGGAAGCGTAGGTGAAGAGCATCTTGGCACCGTGACGGATGATGCCGCCGTGCTCCTGCGCCACCCCCGGCAGGAACCCGGGAACGTCCATGAGCGTCACCACCGGGATATTGAAGACGTTGCAAGTACGGATGAAGCGGGCGGCCTTGTCGGCGGCGTTGATGTCGAGCACCCCGGCCATAACCGCAGGTTGGTTAGCAACCAACCCGATCGCGAGACCCCCCATCCGTGCGAAGCCGACGACGATGTTGGGTGCGAACTGCGCCTGGACTTCCAAAAAAACCGCGTGGTCCACGAGCCGTGAGATGACGTCCCGCACGTCGTAGGCCTGCCGGGGATCCTCGGGTATCACCCAGTCGAGCGACTCGTCGTCGACGATCGGTGCCTCGAACGGGAGGTCGTGAGGACCTTCCATGTTGTTCTGCGGCAGGTACGACAGCAGCGCCTTGACGAGCTCGACCGCCTCGTACTCATCGCGGGCAACGAAATGTACGTTGCCGGCAGTGGCGGCCTGGGCCTGGGCGCCGCCCAGGTCCTCCTCCGAGATGGCCTCACCGGTCGCGGCACGGATGACCTCGGGTCCGGCGATGAACATGTGGGCGGTGCGATCGACCATGATGACGAAGTCGGTCAGGGCCGGCGAGTAGACCGCGCCTCCCGCGCAAGGGCCGCAGATGACCGAGATCTGAGGTACGACGCCCGACAGCAGCACGTTGTGGTAGAAGATCTTGCCGTACCCGGAGAGGGCCTCGACACCCTCTTGGATGCGAGCTCCACCGGAGTCGTTGAAACCGACCACTGGAGTGCCCAGCTTGAGCGCCGCCCACAGGCACTCGACGATCTTCTGCGCGTGCCGATCACCCACCGCCCCGCCGCCGACCGTGAAGTCCTGCGCGAAGGCGAAGACGCCGCGTCCGCCGACCTCGCCTTTACCGGTGACCACCCCGTCCGCGGGGAACACTTTGCCTCCCAGCTCGGGACACCGGTGGGTCGCCCACAGCCCGAACTCGACGAAGCTCTCGGGGTCGAACAGCAGCCCCAATCGCTCTCGGGCCGTCAGCTTGCCCTGCTGGTGCTGCTTGTCGATCCGATCTTGGCCACCGCCGGCCTGCAGGCGAATCCGTTGTAGGTCGAGCTCGGCGAATCTCCTCTGCATGGGGGCCTCCGGCGCTCACTCGCCGGCGGCAAGCATACACGCCGCGGGTAGACGACTCAAACCCAACCACGCCGGCGTACACTCCGCTCCATGAAAGCCCACCGATGTCCTCGTGCGCTGGCTATCCTGCCCACCCTGCTCGCCCTTGTGGGAGGAGCGTGGAGCGATGGCTGGGCGAGTTCGGCCGGGGCCGTGGCCAGTGCGGCGCCGGCGGCCACGGCGGCCGGGATGGAGGTGCTCGCCTCCGGCGGCAACGCGACCGATGCCGCGGTGGCGACGGCCTTGGCGTTGGCCGTTGTCCACCCCGTGGCGGGCAACCTCGGGGGCGGTGGGTTCGCTGTCGTGCGGATGGGCGAAACCGTGGCCGCACTGGACTTCCGTGAGACGGCCCCGTCCGCGGCGTGGCGGGAGATGTATCTCGACGCGAGCGGGGCTCCCCGTCCGGAGGCCTCGCTCGTCGGTGGGTTGGCGGTGGGCGTGCCGGGCTCGCCGGGAGGGTACTTCGAGCTGCATCGCCGCTTCGGGAGGCTGGCGTGGGAGCAGGTCGTCGCGCCTGCGATCCGGCTGGCCGAGGGGTTCACCGTGACCTCCCGCCTGGCGTCCGATCTCGAGAGCGAGAAGGCTCTGCTCGCCCGCTTCGCTGCGAGCGCGCGGGTGTGGCTGCCTGGCGGGACGCCACCGCGGGTCGGCTCCACCATGCGGCTCCCCCGCCTGGCGGCGGTGCTGCGCGCCTACGCCGCGGAGGGCCCCGGGGCGGTCACCGCAGGAACCCGAGCAGAGGCCCTCGTTGCGGCGGTTCGGGCGCACGGGGGCATCATGACCGTAGCCGATGTCGCTAGTTACCGCCCCGTGTGGCGGGAACCCCTACGGTTCCGGGCGTTCGGCTGGGAGCTCGCCGGAATGCCGCTGCCGTCGTCCGGCGGCATCATCATGGCGCAAACGCTCGGCCTGCTCGAGCGAGTCGGGTGGGCCCGGCAACCGGCGGGCTCGGTGCAGCGGCTCCACCTTCTCGCGGAGAGCTGGCGGCGGGCGTTCGCGGACCGCTTCCTCCTCGGTGACCCTGCCTCCACGCGGGCTGCTACCGAGCATCTGCTGGCCTCCGCCTGGCTGGATCGCCGCGCGGCTGAGATCGATCCCAACCACGCCTCGCCCTCGACGATGGTGCGGCCGTGGACACCCGGGCCCGAGGAGGCGCCGGAGACGACCCACCTCTCGGTGGTGGACGGTGAGGGCAACGCGGTCGCCCTCACCACCACGCTCAACGGCTCGTTCGGGTCGGGGTTGCTGGTACCGGAGCTGGAAATCCTGCTCAACAACGAGATGGACGATTTTGCCACCGCACCGGGGCGGGCGAACCAGTACGGGTTGGTACAGGGTGAGGCCAACGCCGTGGCTCCCGGCCGGCGCATGCTCTCCTCGATGACGCCGACGTTGGCCTGGCGCGGCGTGGAGATCGTGGCGATCGGGTCGCCCGGCGGCTCGCGGATCCCCACGGCGACCACACAGGTACTGCTGGCCGTGCTGGTGGACGGGGCTCCACTCGAGGTCGCCGTGGCGCAGCCTCGCATCCACCACCAGTGGATGCCGGACGAGGTGCTGTGCGAAGACGGCGAGGCAAGCCTCCAAGCGGCGCTCATCCGGCTCGGGCACCGCGTGCAGGTACGCCCGCGGCTCGGCGAGGTTCATGCCGTCCGGCGGCGCGGAAACGGCAGCCTGGAGGCGGGCGCCGACCCACGAGGGCCGGGAACGGCCGCAGTTTTACCGGCGCGCCTGCTCGAGTCAGCGGGGCGGCCAAACCCGATTCCGTCGCGACGGTCTGAGCGGCTGGAGTAGAATTGGCCGTCCGCCGTCGGCTCTGGCGGAGCTGGTGAGGAGCCCTGGATTGGCCACAGCGGTCCACGAGCACGAAACCCAAACCGAGCTGTTCCGCGAGCGCTTCCTCTTCAACCTGCGGTACATCCGCGGTCTGGAGCTGGGCGAGGCCAAGCCAGCCGACTACCTGGCTGCCCTGCAGCTCACGATCAGGGAGCAGCTCATCAACCGAGCGGTGCTGACGCAGCAGGTGTACGCAAAGCGGCGGCCGAAAACCGTCCACTACCTGTCGATGGAGTACCTCATGGGGCGGTTGGTGGAGAACAACCTCATCTCCACCGAGCTGCGGGAGATCGCCGCACGGGCCCTGGGCGAGATGGGGCTCGACCTCGACCGCATCGTTGACGAAGAGCCCGACCCGGGGCTCGGCAACGGCGGACTGGGGCGGCTCGCTGCCTGCTTCATCGAGTCGTTGGCGACCCTCGACTACCCGGCGTTCGCGTACGGACTCCGGTACGACTTCGGGATCTTTCGTCAGGAGCTCGCGGAAGGCTGGCAGCGCGAGGTTCCCGACACGTGGCTCAAACGTGGGTACGCGTGGGAGATTTGTCGGCCGGACCTGATGGTGCCGGTGCCGATCGGCGGCCACCTTGCGCTGGAGCCGGACCAGGAAGGGTCTCCGACGGCCCGCTGGATGCACGCCCGGATGCTGCACGGCGTGCCGTACGACGTGTTGGTCGCTGGCTTCGGGACCGCGACCGTCTCCGTGCTGCGGCTGTGGAAGGCCGAGGCGCCGGACGAGTTCGATTTCGCGATCTTCTCGCAGGGTGATTTCCTGCGGGCAGTAGCTGGCCGTGAGCGGGCGGAGGCAATCACGCGCGTGCTGTACCCGTCGGATGAGGCGGAAGCCGGCCGCGAGCTGCGCCTGACCCAGGAGTACTTCCTCGTTGCCTGCGCGGTGCGCGACGTCGTGCGTCGCTTCCGCAACCTTTTCGGCGAGAGCTGGGAGCTGTTCCCGGACAAGGTGGCGTTCCAGCTCAACGACACCCATCCGGCGCTGACCGTGGCTGAGCTCATGCGCTTCTTCGTCGACGAGGCAGGGCTCGCCTGGGACCGCGCCTGGCGGCTCACCCGGGCCTCGTGTGCGTACACCAACCACACGCTGCTTCCGGAGGCGCTCGAGACGTGGCCGGTCTGGCTCATGCAGCGCCTCATTCCCCGCCACGTGCAGATCATCTACGACATCAACAAGCGGTTCCTCGACAAGGTCACCGCCACCTATCCCGGCGACGTCGAGCGGGTTCGTCGCGTCTCGTTGGTCCAGGAAGACGGCGACCGCCGCTTCCGCATGGCGCACTTGGCAATCGTTGGCTCGCACCGCGTCAACGGTGTCGCCAAGCTTCACACCGCGCTCCTCAAAGAGCATGTGGTGAGAGATTTCGCCGAAATGTGGCCGGAGCGCTTCGTATCGATTACCAACGGTATCACGCCGCGGCGTTGGCTGCTGGCCTGCAACCCGCGGCTTTCGAAGGCGATCTCGGCCCGCATCGGGGACGGGTGGACGCGGGACTTGGAAAGGCTCGACCAGCTCCTGCGCTTCGCTGACTCAGCCGAGTTCCAGGACGAGTTCCTGGCCATCAAGCGAGCCAACAAGGTCGACCTTGCCGGCCGTCTCGAGTCGTTGTGCGGCATCAAGGTCAACCCAGACTCGCTGTTCGATGTGCAGGTGAAGCGGTTGCACGAGTACAAGCGACAGCTTCTCAACGCGATGCATATTATTGCCTTGTACCTGCGGCTGAGGGCCGACCCGGGTCTCGATCTGGTTCCCAGGACCTTCGTCTTCGGAGCCAAGGCCGCGCCGTCCTACCGCATGGCCAAGCTGGTCATCAAGCTCATCAACGCGGTAGCTGACGTGGTCAACAACGATGCGGTCGTGGACGGTCGCCTGAAGGTCGCGTTCGTGCCTGACTACCGCGTCACCCTGGCCGGTTTGGTCATCCCGGCAGCCGACCTCTCGGAGCAGATCTCGACGGCTGGCATGGAAGCCTCGGGTACGGGCAACATGAAGATGGCCCTCAACGGCGCGCTCACGATCGGTACCCTCGACGGAGCCAACGTGGAGATCCGGGATGCGGTCGGGGAGGACAACATCTTCATCTTCGGCCTCGACGCGGCCCAGGTGGCACAGCTCCGGACCTCGGGGCATCACCACACGCAGGAGCTGGTCGCCGCCGATCCCGAGCTCGGGGCGGTCGTCGAGGCGATTCGCGACGGCCTTTTCGTCGATGGCGACCGCACCCTGTTGGCCGACGTCTGGTCGGCGCTCATGGAACGGGGAGACCGCTTCATGCATCTCGCCGACTTCCGGTCCTACGTCGACGCCCAGGAACGCGTCAGCGAGACTTTCCGAAATCGTCGGCGGTGGGCCGGAATGGCGATTCGGAACGTCGCTCACATGGGGAAATTCTCATCCGACCGAGCCATCCACGAGTACGCCCGTCTGATTTGGGACCTCCAGCCGGTGCAACCCAACGGTCATGGCCGCTGACGCGCCGGCGGCTGCCTCGAAGCGGTCAGGAGCTCAGCGGTAGCGCTGGCGGATCGTCGGAATGAGGTAGCCGTCGAAGGCGCGCTGAAGGTCGTACTCGGGTGCGAAGCCCCAGTCGTGACGGGCGGCGCTATCGTCCACGTCGGCTGGCCACGAGTCGAGAATGCCCTGGCGCCTGGCGTCGATCTGGTAGGAGATTGCGGCTCCGGGAAACGCCAGCCGGACGATGCTCTCGATCTCGTTTGCCGAGGGGTTGAAGGCGCTGATGTTGTAAACCGTACGAGAGAGCCGCCCGTGGGGCGCCGCAGCCAACGCGAGCAGGGCGGTGACGCCGTCGGGCATGGCCATGAACGGTATGCGTGTGTCGGGTCGGGCGAAGCAGGCGTACGGCTTGCCTTGGGCCGCTGCATGGATCATTTCGGGGGCGTAGTCGGAGGTCCCGCCCGACGGCACCGTCACGGCCGAGATAAGACCGGGGAAGCGGATGGCCCGGAAGTCCACCTTGCCGGCCAGGATTTCGGGTGCCAAGCGCTTGTAGTGACGGGCGTAATAGCGTCCCAGGTGCTCGCAGTAGAGCTTGTTGCAGCCGTACATCGTCGATGGGGCGTTGAACTCGTCCTCGCCCACCTTCCCAGCCCGGTCCTTCGCCTCGAGGTTGGGCAACCCGTACGCGGCAATCGAGGACGGGTACAGGAACACCACCGGCCGTCCGTGCGACTCTCCTTGCCGCTGGGCGAACTCGAGCAGGTGCAGCGTGCCCTCCACGTTGACCTGATGCGCGGCAATAGGTGTGAACTCGCTTCGGGTCGAAAGCAGTGCTGCAAGGTGGAAGATGAGGTCCACCTCGTACTCGGCGATGAAGCGCTCGAGTAGCGCCGTATCGAGGATCGAACCGATGATCTCCTGGTCGACGAGCCGGGCCAGCTCGGGTTCCAGAGCCTTGACGTCGAGAGTGACGATACGGCGATCTCCCCGGCCTGCCAGGCTGGTGATGAGCCCGTGACCGATCTCGCCGCTAGCACCGGTGATGAGTACGACAGGCTTGCGTAGCATGTTGGGGGGCCTCCGTGGGGTTGCGGCACAGCCTCGGGGCTGTCCGGTGGTTGCTGGGCGCAGCCTATCACAACCCGGGCAGTGGGAGAATGCTTTTGGTTGAACCGTGGCGCGCCTCGATCTCTCTCGCTCGACGGTCGCTGCGCCGGCGCTGGCGGTGCTGGCCGGCAGCGTCTCCGCTCTTTTCGGGACGCTAGCCGTCCGCATCATCATGGCTCGCGCCCTGACGCCGACCGAGCTCGGCGTCGTGCTGCTGGGTATCGCTGTTGTCTCGGCCTTGGGAGGGGTGGCGGGGCTCGGCCTGGCTACGGCCGCGGCGGAGCGGATCGCCCGGCTACGTGCCGGCGGCGCTGAGGAGGCGGCCCGAAGATGCGCCCAAAGCGCGGTTCGTCTCGGGCTCGGGAGCGGCGCGGCGATGTCGACGCTGGTGGTCGTGACTACCCTTTTCTTTCCCTTTTCGCTGCAGTCTGCTGCGCTCCGCACAACCCTTCTGGTTCTTGCGCCGGTGGTGCTCGCGCTGGCGATCGGGGGGGCGACAGTGGGCGTCACCAGGGGCTTTGGCGACACCTTCGGCCGCGCGGTGCTGCGCGATGGTGGGGGAGGGGCGTTGCGTGCCCTGGCCGTGGGTGCAGCGGTGCTTGCGGGCGGGGGGCGCCTCGCAGTGGCGGCTGGCTTCGCGCTGGGTTCGCTGGTTGCCGAGGCCTCCTTTCTCACCTTCGCGGCGCGACGAGGGTTCTGCGGCGTTCTGACGCGTCCCGGTGGAGATCGGGGGCTGATCGCGGCTTTGGTGCCGTTTTTGGTCATCGAGCTGTGCGGACAGCTCGGCGCCTGGATGGATGTGATCCTCCTCGGTGTGTTCGCCCCGGCAGCCGTGGTCGGGGTGTACGGTGTGGCCCGGGGTCTGACCAAGGCTGCGCAGCTCGTACTGGCCTCGGTGGGACACCGCTTTCTCCCGCAAGCCACCGTGTTCGGTCCGGGTCCGGAGCTGGCCCGGCTCTATGTGCGCTCGAGGCTTTTCACGTTCGCGCTCGTCTGGCCGGCGGTGGTGGCGTTCCTCCTCGTACCCGAGCTGGTCCTGCGGACGCTGTTCGGTGCCGCCTACGCCGGAGGTGCCGGTCCGCTGCGCCTTTTGGGGTTGGCCCTCCTGGTGGACTGGTTCGCGGTGGGGAAGGACGGCGCTCTCGTAGCGGCTGGGTGGGGAGCGGTGGTCTCGCGTGTCGCCAGTCTCGCCACCTTGGCCGGCCTCGCTGTGACTCTGGTGCTGGTACCTCGGCTGGGAGCGGCCGGGGCCGCCCTGGCTCTCCTGATCATGGCCGGCGGGCGCGGGCTCGGGTTGGCCGTCGAGCTCGGGAGACGAGAGCCGACGCCACTTCTTCGCCACGATCTGCCTGCACCGGTCGTCGTGGGGCTGCTGGCGGTGCTGGCCGCGGCGGTCCTGACGTTGGGTCCGCTGACGCAGCTCGTCAAGGCGGGAGTGGTCGCGGCCGTGGGCTCGGGGCTCGCTGTCAGAAGCCTGTGGCGCGGTCGTCAACCCTGGCCGGCCCGGTAACGGCTGATCGCCTCCTCGTAGCAGGCACGAGCGGCCGCGGCGATGCGCGAGGGATGGTGCTCGTCGAGCGTCTGCCGGCCGCTGGCGACCAGTTGCTGGCGCAACCCGGAATCGGTCGCCAACCGGGCCACCTCCGCGGCAAACGCCTCGGCCGATGCGGCCACCAAAGCACCCACAGGGCGGTCCGTGCCGAGCCCCGCACTCCCTGCCGGTGTGGTGACGGCGGGCACACCCGCGGCCCAGGCCTCCAGCAGGCGCATGCGGACTCCGGAGCCGATCCGCAATGGAATGAGGGCGATAGAACGAGGGTCGTACATGCGGCGCGCAGCGGCAACGATGCCGTGGCGAACGATGCTGGCCAAGCCCCGCCCGAGGGTGTCCGATCCCGGGCCGGCGAGGTGGAGGACAGCATCGGGGAGACACAACCGGAGGCGCGGCCAGACCTCACGTAGCAGCCATTCGGCACCGTCGCGGTTGGGCCGCCAGTCGAAAGAGCCGAGGCACAGCAGGGGGGGGTCGCCGGAGAGGCGCTCACAGTCGCCTGCCGGCATCAGCGGTAGGGCTGCTGGGACCACCCGCACGATGGCCTCGGGAGCCAACTCGCGCAGACGGGTGCTGTCGGAGTCGGAGATGGCAGCGACGACGTGGGCACTGCGACAGGCGGCCGACTCGGCTCGAGCCAGCGCGCGGGCCTCGCGAGCAAGGAAAGCCCGCAAGGGCCACCACGAGATCGTCGCCAGCCGGGCGATCAGGTCGGACTCGACGTTCTCCTGCCGCAGCACGGTCGCGACGCGACCTCTGACGGCCGGCAACAGCCAGCCGAGCTGTGCCTGCTGGAGATGCAAGACGGCAGGGCGAAAGCGGTCCAACTCCTCGGTGACCGCTGCGGCGAGGGTCTTCATCTCGTAACGCGCCATCACGGCCGAGCCGCTCCGGACGATCGCCAGAAGGCTCCAGGGCCAGGTGCGGGGGCGGGCAGGGACGGATCGGACATCGACCGCCGGAAGCTGTGGCGGTTCGCTGCCAACGGTCGGTGCGACGACCCGTGGCTCGGCACCCGCCATGGCCAGGGCGTCCACCAACCCCCGCAGGTCGACCCGGCCGCCACCGATGGCCGGCCAAGGTGACTTGGTTGCGACGCACAGAACGCGCATCACGCTCCCGGGGCGTCGACTCCTCAGACCGAGAGATCGGACAGCAGTCGTCGGGAGACACGCCCCTCACCCGCCCGGAGGATACATGCCCTTCGGCTGCAAGGGGAGAGGTCGAGAGAAGGCCGAGCTGGAAACCGCACAGCGCGGGTACGAGGTCGGAAGCGTGCCGCTGCTCAAGCGATGGTGACGTCCGGACAGAGGTAGACGTCCTGAATGGCGTGCAGCAGCGCCACGCCGTCGGCCATCGGCTTCTGGAACGCCTTGCGACCTGAAATGAGCCCCATACCACCAGCACGCTTATTGACTACGGCGGTGAGCACCGCCTGCGCGAGGTCGTTTGCGCCCGAGGCTCCGCCGGAGTTGATCATCCCCATGCGGCCCAGATAGCAGTTGGCGACCTGCCAGCGGGTCCACTCGATGGGGTTGTTCACGGCCAGCTTCTCGTACACCAGCTTCGACGTGTGGCCGAAGCCGACCGCGGTGTAGCCGCCCTGGCACTCGGGCTGTTTCTGCTTGATGATGTCGGCTTCGATGGTGACGCCGATGTGATTGGCCTGCCCTGTCAGGTCGGCGGACGTGTGGTAGTCCACACCGTCCTTCTTGAACGCCGAGTTCCGCGTGTAGCACCACAGCACCGTGAACATCCCCAGCTCGTGGGCGGCCTGGAACGCCTCCGAGACCTCCTGGATCTGCCGACGCGACTCCGCTGAGCCGAAGTAGATGGTGGCGCCGATACCGGCCGCCCCGAGGTTGAACGCCTGCTCGACCGTGCCGTACATCGTCTGGTCGTAGGTCAGCGGATAGGTCAGGGTCTCGTTGTGGTTGAGCTTGACGATGAAGGGGATCCGGTGGGCCCAGCGGCGGGCCACCGAGCCCAGCACCCCGAGTGTCGAGGCGACGGCGTTACACCCGCCCTCCATCGCCAGACGTATGATGTTCTCGCCGTCCATGTAGATCGGGTTGGGCGCGAACGAGGCTGCGGCCGAGTGCTCGATCCCCTGGTCGACCGGCAGGATCGACAGGTAGCCGCTCCCGGCAAGACGTCCGGTCCCGAGCATCCAGCTCAGTGCCTTGAGCACGTTCACGGGCCGATCCGAAGGGATGAAGATCCGGTCTACGAAGTCGGGGCCCGGCAGGTGCAGCATGCTCTTGGGGATCCCCTGGCAGGTGTAGTCGAGCAGCCCGACCTTGTCACCCAGATGCTGGCGGATGGCGTCGATCATGGGCACCTCCCTATGGGTTCCGATTGTACCAGCTCTCGTCCCCCAAAGGTCCGACCGGTAGCTCCCTCGTGGCGGCACGAAACGTCGCTGCACCATCGACACGTCTTTGACGGCCTCGCCAACCTCGACGCGGGGCTGGTTACGCCTTCGGCTCGCGTCACCGCGAGCAGTCGCACCCCGAGAGCCGCCTGCGGCGGCGCGCCTCGCGCAAGGCGGGGGATCGGGCTTCGATTCGAGGTGAACGAGCCCGGCCTCCCGGGCGACGGCCGAGATGCGTCCCCCGAGCTCGGCGAGAGCTGCGGCGAAGTCGGTGGGCAGTGGCGCCGCAAGGACGAGCGGCGGCTGGTTGGCGAGTGCCGGAAGGGCTAGACGCCAGGCGTGCAGCAAGGTGTGTCCGGGTGCGAGGTGGCGCCGCAGCCGGGCGTCGCGCACGCCACGATGACGGGGGCCGCCGTAGAGATCGTCGCCGACAACCGGATGCCCGGCGTGCGCGAGATGAACCCGGAGCTGGTGGGTGCGGCCGGTATGCGGCACGAGCTCCACGAGCGAGACATGCGGTGCGGTTGCGAGCACCCGGTAGCTGCTCGAGGCGAGCTTACCGCCGTCAGCGACCCGCATGCGGCGGCGGTCGCGGACGTCCGGCGCCAGCGGCCAGGCGTACCCGCCAACTGCGGGTCGTGGTGAGCCCCAGACGAGCGCCAGATAGGTTTTCTCGATCCGACGATCGGCGAAGGCGGACACGAGGAGACGGTGATACTCCGCGTCGCGGGCCACGAGAACCAGGCCGGAGGTGCCGATGTCCAAACGATGCACGAGCCATAACGACTGTGCATCCACTCCCCATACCTTTCGGTCTTCTTGAGAGAGGATCTCGGTCAGCCTCGAGACTGCATCATCTGGCTTGTTGCGAGACGTTGCCAGGCTGAGACCAGGTGGCTTGTTGAACGCCACCAGTCGGTCATCGGAGAAGATCAACGCAACAGGATACTCCACGGTGGAAGCTTGCCACAAGTTTTCGTCGTGCTCATCCTCTTGACAACGCGAATAAGAGGTTTACATTGTGCGGCGTGGAGACCGATACCTCGCCAGACCACCCCCCAAGTATTTCGGTGCGCGTGACTTCCTGCCACGCGTGCCGGCCGGGTGAGGCATCCCTGTCAATCGCCAACGTGCCTTTTCCCCCTGCGCGGGTCTCCGCGCGGGTGCATCTCACCTCCTGCTTGTGGCCCCGTGCCGCCGTGAAGCCCCAGGGATAACGACGCGATGCGCATGGAGCCCCCCGGGGTGAAACGTCCGGTGCTGACCGGGCACGGTGTCCGGCCAGCGTTCAGCCGCAGGCTTTTCGCCGCTGCAAAACCTGAATCCTCCCCGTGTGGAGGTCGGAGACCATGAAAGAGACCACTGCACCAGCCGAACCACTGATACCTGGCGCGCGGCGCCTCGACATCTGCCGGATTCTCGGCGAGTCGTACGACCCCGCGCGCTGGAATGACTGGCACTGGCAGATGCGCCACCGCCTCAGCCGGCCCGAGCAGCTCGAGCAGCTCCTCCAGCTCATACCGGGAGAGCGCCGGGGCCTAGCGCTTTGTCAGGGCAAGCTTGCCGTTGCCGTTACGCCGTACCTCGCCGAGCTGCTCGACCCGCTCGACTCGTCATGTCCGCTGCGCATGCAGGTCGTGCCGCGCGAGGAGGAGGCGCTGGTGGCAGCCACCGACATGGTCGACCCGTGCGGTGAGGAGCACGACAGCGTGGTTCCTGGCCTGGTCCACCGCTACCCTGACCGCGTGCTGCTGCTGGCCATCGACACCTGTGCCGCGTACTGCCGGTACTGCACGCGCTCACGTCTGGTCGCCCACGGTCGGCTCGGCGGGTTGGGGCAGCGTATCGATGCCATCATCGCCTATCTCGAGGCGCATACCGAGGTGCGGGATGTCCTTATTTCCGGCGGCGATCCGTTGCTCTTCTCGGACGAGAAGCTCGACGAGCTGTTGGGACGGATCCGTGCTGTCCCGCACGTGGAGATGGTGCGGCTCGGTAGTCGCGTGGTGTCGTTCCTGCCGCAGCGCATCACACCTTCGCTGGTCACGGTGCTGCGCCAGCACCGAGTGTGGCTCTCGCTGCACTTCTCCCATGCCGCCGAGCTCACGCCGGAGGTCGCCCAGGCGTGCGACCTGCTCGCCGACGGTGGGATTCCGCTGGGCAGCCAGACCGTGCTGCTGCGCGGGATCAACGACTCGGTGACGGAGCTGCGGGCGCTTTTTCACGGGCTGCTGAAGCTCCGCGTGCGCCCGTACTACCTCTACCAGTGCGACCCGGTGGTCGGGACGAGTCACCTACGTACGACGGTGGCCAAGGGGCTCGAGCTGGTTGCCGGCCTGCGGGGTCACACCAGCGGCTATGCCGTGCCCGCCTACGTGATCGACGCGCCTGGAGGGGGCGGCAAGGTGCCGATCCACCCCGAGACCGTGGTCGGCTACGAGAACGGTACGCTGCTGCTCCGCAACTGGGAAGGCGGGGTGTACACCTACCGTGATCCTGTGAACGTGTAGGATCGTTGGGCATGTCGTCTCCGCTCGGACTTCGACCACGTTCTGGCCGCGAGGCGGGAGCTTGACCGTGCGGGTAGGACTGACGTACGACCTCCGGGACGACTACCTGGCGCTCGGCTACTCGGCGGAGGAGACGGCGGAGTTCGACCGCGCCGAGACGATCGACGTCATCGCAGAGACACTCCGCTCGCTCGGCTACGAGGTCGATCGGATCGGGCATGCGCGAGCCTTGATGGCGCGCCTGCTGGCCGGAGACCGGTGGGACCTGGTGTTCAACGTGGCGGAAGGGCTGCACGGCTACGGCCGCGAGGCGCTGGTGCCGGCGTTGCTGGACGCCTATCAGATCCCATACACCTTCTCGGACCCGCTGGTGCTCGCCGTGACGCTCCACAAGGCGGCGTGCAAGCGCCTGGTCCGCGACCTCGGTGTGGCCACCCCGGCGTTCGCAGTCGTGGAGTCGGAGTCCGACCTGTGGGCCGTCGACCTCCCGTTTCCGCTGTTCGCAAAGCCGCTGGCGGAGGGCACCTCGAAGGGGATCTCGTCGGCCTCACGCTTGGTCGACCGGCCGGGTCTCGAGGGCCGCTGCCGCGAGCTACTCGCGGCCTTCGGGCAGCCGGTGCTGGTCGAGACCTACCTGCCTGGCCGCGAAGTGACGGTGGGCGTGCTCGGCACCGGGCCACGGGCGCGAGTCCTCGCGGTCATGGAAGTGCTGCTCCGGGAAGCGGCCGAGGCCGGCGTGTACTCGCTGCACAACAAGGAGCACTACGAGCGGCTGGTCGACTACCGGCTGGTCCCGCTCGACTCCGCTCTCGGGAGCGAGGCCGCCGAGATGAGCCTGCGCGTCTGGCGGGGGCTCGGCTGCCGGGACGGCGGGCGCGTCGACCTGCGGCAGGGGCCGGACGGACGGCTGCAGTTCATCGAGGTGAACCCCCTCGCCGGCCTCCATTACGAGCACTCGGACCTGCCCATCATGGCGCGCCTGTCCGGGATGCGCTTCGACGAGCTTGTGGCCGCCGTCATGGGCTCCGCGTCGGAGCGGCTCCGCGCGGCAGGAAAGGAGTAGGCGATGGCGGTCGAGCGCGCGTGGCCCGAGTGGCTCGCACACCGGCGGACTCGTCGGGTCGCCATTGCCCACACGTTCATCACCTCCACCTCCCGACCCGACGACCAGGACACTCTCGAGGAAATCGAGACGGTGGCCGCCGCGCTTGGCGAGCTCGGCTTCGACCCCGAGCCGGTACCGTTCACCCTCGACCTCCACGCGTTCATCGCGGCGCTCCGGGACCTCGAGCCGGCGTTCGTCTTCAACCTCGTGGAAGGGGTCGACGGCACGGGCCGGCTCATCCACATGGCACCGGCGCTCTGCGAGCATCTCGGCCTCGCCTGCACGGGTGCGCCCGCCTCGGCGATCCTGGTCACGACATCGAAGCTCGAGACCAAGCGGCAACTCAAGGTTGCGGGGCTGCCGACGGCCCCCTGGGCCACCCCAGCACGCCTCGCGGCCGGGAGAGTCGGGTTTCCGGGGCCGTACATCCTCAAGCCGGTGTGGGAGGACGCGTCGGTGGGTATCGACCACGACGGTGTCTGCGACAGCCGGGCGCGCCTCGTGGAGCTGTGGCGCGAGCGGACGCGGGGTTCGGGCGGCGAGTTCTTCGCGGAACGCTACATCGACGGACGGGAGATCAACCAGGCGCTGCTCGCTGGTCCTCGCGGCCCGCAGGCGCTGCCGACGGCGGAGATCGACTTCCTCAACTGGGAGGAGGGTGCCCCCCGTATTGTCGGTTGGCGTGCGAAGTGGGACGAGGACGCACCGGAGTTCGAACGCACCCGGCGTCGTTTCTTACGTGGCGGTAGCGACGTCGGGCTCCGGCGGCGGGTCAAAGCGCTGGCGCGACGCTGCTGGCACTTGTTCGGCCTCCATGGCTACGCACGGGTCGACCTGAGGGTCGACCGGAGCGGACGGCCGTATATCCTGGAGGTCAACGCCAACCCCTGCGTCTCGCCGGATGCCGGGTTCCTGGCTGCCACGCGAGAGCTCGGGATGCAGCCCAATGACGTCGTGGCTCGCATCATCTGCGACTGCCCTCCGCCTGCCGCTCCCCTCGCCGGCAGCCAATACCACCACTGATCCGGAGCCCCCATGGACGACCTGTTGTTTCGCACCGCGGTGAAGCCCTCCGACCCGGACGCCGTCCGGCGCATCGTGGAGTCCACCGGGTTTTTCTACCCCTACGAGGTGGATGTCGCCGTCGAGCTGGTCGACGCGCACCTCGCAGAGGGCGAAGCCTCGGGCTACCACTTCGTGTTCGCCGAGCTCGGCGGCGAAACGGTGGGGTACGGGTGCGTCGGGCCGATTGCCTGCACGCAGTCGAGCTTCGACTTCTTTTGGATCGCAGTGCACTCGCGCTGTCGAGGTCGGGGAGTGGGACGCCACCTGGTCGAGGCGTGCGAGGCCCGCATGCGCCAGCTCGGCGCCTCGCGCGTGTACGTCGAGACGTCGGGGCGGGAGCAGTACGAGCCGACCAGGCGCTTCTACCTCGCCTGCGGCTATCAAGAGGTCGCGGTGTTTCCGGACTACTACGCCCCCGGTGACGCCAAGGTCGTCTACCTCAAGGTGCTCGGGCCGGCGATCTAGCCGGCCGCTCGCTCAGGCGGCGGAGGGCAGCGGAGGCGGTCCCGCCTTCTTCCTGCGCGTGAGGATGAGCACGAGGGCCACGGCGGCGACGGCGAGCAGACCGATCCCCAGCAGCGGCCGATGGGCGATCCACGCCAGAGCGATGACCACCAGGGCGATGACGGCGGCGATGAGGAACGAGACGGCCGCCGTCCCCTTGCCCAGCAGGTTGCCGATGAACGGGACGACGTCGCCGAGCACGACGAACGGGCGGAACAAGGCGTTGAGGCCGACGAAGAGCAGGACGAAGCCGACCAGCCGCAAGAGCCAGGTGAGCATCGTGTTGCTCTGCTCGGCGGCCTCGAACATGGCGTCGGCTGGGCGAACGCCCAGCGCAAGCATTTGCAATGCCCTCCCGGCCTTGGTCTGGTACGCGGTGAGGGTGCCGCCGGTCTGCTGAGCCACGACACTGACCGTGGTGGGTCGAACCATCGCGAACGACAGCCGCAGATCTCCGACTTCGGGACGGCCAGGATCGAACCCCAGGTAGAGGTAGCTGCCCTGAAGGTGCGCGCGTCGGCCGCGAGCGGGTGCGATCGCGACCCGTGCAGGGTCAGGTGGAGGTAGCGGGTCGAAGGTGCCGATCTGGCTCACCAACCCAGGTGAGAGCGTGAACGCGCCGAGCGTCACCGTGGCGGCCCGCCAGGTCTCGCTGTCGAGCGGGAACGATCCCGGGTTGGTGTGCCCTTCCGGCTTTTTGAAGTCGTTGGAGTCGATTGGCTTGTCGACCCACGCCCGCTCGTACGTGTAGGTGGTGACGGTCTCCTCGCCACCGCCGAGCTTCTTCCTGGTCTCGGATCGAGAGCTCTCCTGCCACTGGTACATCTCGACCTTGCGTCGGAGAGCGATGGCCTGCACTTGTACACCACACACGGGGTCGACGAGCGTCTCGCTGGTAGTGGCCTCACCGCTGGTGTGGATGGGCTTGCCCTCGTTGCCGGCATCCACTCGCTCGGCGAGGACCGAGACGACATCGCGAGCGCCTTCCTTGAGGCTGCGGGCGGTGGTGACGGCCCGACCCTCGTTCCACCAAAGAAGCACCACGCCAATCGCGGCAATGACCAGCCCGCCGAAGATGCCCTTGATGGAGCCGCCCAGCTTGCTTCCCCACGAGCGGCGAGTGACCTCGGTGTAGGTGTCGGCAGCCATTGTCCCTCCACGAGTCGAACACTCGCGCCAGCATGGCGCAGCCTGGCGGTGCTCGTCAATAGCGACCCGACAGCGATCCCGACCGCTGGCTGCCGAGCCTTCGCTGGCAGGGCTGGTGCCAGTGCGCACGAGCCCGTCCCCGGCTGCGATGGCCGCGCGCGAGTCACGCGCCGGTCCCGGGCCAGCACAAAAGCCCCCGACAGCGCCCACCGCCGAATCGGGCTAGACTTGCGCCATGTACGTGCGCACCGCTCTGGCCACAGTGTCTGCGGTACTGGCGGCAGTGGGTGTCTGGGCCTCGGAGGGCAAGTGGACGCCCCAGCAGCTCTCCCAGCTCGGCGTGAAATGGCTCCGAGAGCAGGGCCTCCAGCTCGAACCAAGCGAGCTGTGGAACCCGGCGACCTCGCAGGGTCTGCTGGCAGCCGTAGCCGATATCGGCGGCTGCTCGAGTGCCCTCGTGTCCCCCCAGGGCTTGCTGCTGACCAACCACCACTGCGTCTGGTCCGTGCTCCAGCAGCACAGCAGGGCCGGAAAGAACCTGATCGCGACCGGCTTTTTGGCGTCGACGCTCGAGGCCGAGCTGCCAGCTCCGAGCCTTTCAGCACTCTTTCCCACGGGGTTTAGGGATGTCACTGCGGAGCTCGTGGGCGCCGCGCCCGCCGGCGCCGATGACCTGACTCGCGCGCACGCCGTTGCGCAGGCCGAGAAGGCGCTGGTGGCGGCATGCGAGGGTCAGGGGGACCGACGCTGCAAGGTCGCCGCCTTCGATGACGGTCTCCAGTACGTCCTGATCGAGAGCCTCGAGTACCGGGACGTCCGTTTGGTGTACGCGCCGCCCCGGGCGCTCGGCGACTTCGGCGGCGAGGTTGACAACTGGATGTGGCCTCGCCATACGGGTGACTTTGCCCTCCTACGGCTGTGGGGCAGCCGAGCCGGCCAGCCAGCTGCGATGTCGAAGGACAACGTGCCACTGTCGACCCAGCACTTCCTCAAGCTGGGGTTTCAGGGTGTGACCCCGGGCGAGCTCGTCTTCACGGCAGGGTACCCGGTCCGTTCGTTCAGATCCCTCACAGCGCCGGAAATGGGAGAGCGGGCGGGTCTTTACTTTCCCCTCCGAGCCGAGCTGTACAGCGACTGGCTGACGATCCTCCAGAACGCTGCCGCGGAGTCGGAAGCGACCCGCCTGGCGCTTTCCGATCGGATGCAGAACCTGGCCAACGTGGCCAAGAATGCGCGTGGCCAGGTGGCGGGTCTGCGGCGGGGCAACCTGGTCGAGAAGAAGTGGGCGCTCGAGAATCTGGTGTTGGCGCGGGCGGCCGCCCGGGCGGAGATGCGCGAGGCAGTAGCGGCGCGCCAGATGCTGGCGTCGATCGTCGAGCAGCGACGGACGGTATGGCGGCGAGATGCGCTGCTGGAGGCGATGCAGCGTGGGCCGTTGCCGTTGCACTTTGCCCTGACACTGGTGCGCTGGGCGCGCGAACGGGTGAAACCCGACATGGAACGGCAACCGGAGTACATGGAGCGCAACCGGGCGCGGCTGTGGGAGGCGTTGTTGCGGGCGCAGGAGGGTTTCCACCTGCCGACTGAAAAGGCACTGATGACCGACCTCTTCCTCCGTTTCGCCGCCCTGCCGGAGGAGTGCCGCAGCCCCACCGTGGACCGGTTTCTGGGCCCGGCGCGCAGTAGGGAGGCGATCGCCGGACGAGTGGACCACCTCCTGGCACCGACGCGGGTGCTGGACTGGCCCTCCCTGAAGACGATGTTCGACGAAAGCTTTGCAGCGCTCCGCCTGCGCCGTGACCCGCTGCTCGAGCTGGCCATCGCCCTCGATGACGAGCTACGGACGGCCGAGAAACGGCGTGAGCAGTCCGAGGGGACGATCTCACGGCTGCGGCCGGCATGGCTGGCGGCAGTGCACGAGCTCGTGGGTCAGCCGGTGTCGCCGGATGCCAACCAGACACTCCGTGTGAGCTTCGGGCACGTCAAAGGGTACGCCCCCCAGGACGGTCTGCTGATGCTGCCGCAGACCACGCTTTCGGGGCTGCTGGCCAAGGCCGGGGAAGAGCCGCCGTTCACGGTCTCCGAGGCCATTTGGGCGGCGAGCCGACGGATCACCGAAAGCCGCTGGCGCGACGGGACGCTGGGGGACATCCCGGTCAACTTCCTGGCCGACCTCGATACCTCGCTCGGGACCTCCGGCTCGCCCATCCTCAACGCCAGGGGTGAGCTGGTGGGGCTCAACTTCGATCGGGTCTGGGAAGCCGTGGCGTCCGACTTCGGGTACGACCCCGAGCTCAACCGCAACATCTCGGTCGACGTTCGTTTCCTGCTCTGGACGCTGGAAGAGGTCGAGGGTCGTCCGGCCGAGAGGTTGCTTCGCGAGCTGGGGGCGAAACCCTTCTGATCAGCTCGGAGGCGCCGCGCTTCGCACCATCCGCACGAGGGCTGCGAACACCTCGGGGTCCCAACGTCCCGCCGCCGTCTCGTCGTTGAGCAGGCACAGGGCCTGCTCCGGTGTGAAGCTACGTCGGTAGGAGCGGGCCGAGGTCAGCGCGTCGTAGGCGTCCACCATGCCGAGGATGCGTGCCCCGAGAGAGATCTCCTCGCCCTGGAGGCCGTCCGGGTAGCCGCTGCCGTCATATCGCTCGTGATGGTGGCGGATGAGCTCGAGCAACCGGCGCAGCGTCTTGAGCGGCCGGCAGATGAGTTCGCCGAGGTCGGGATGGCGCCGGACGGTCTGCAGCTCGCTGCTGTCGAGCCGACCCTCCTTGTTGAGCACCGACTCGGGAATACCGATCTTACCGATGTCGTGGAGTTGTCCAGCCATGTGCAGCAGCCAGCAGTCCTCATCCGGCAGACCGAGGTCGCGCCCGAGGCGGGCCGCCAGCACCCCGACCCGTTCCGAGTGTCCGCGGGTGTAGGCGTCCTTCGCTTCGAGAGCCGAGGCGAGGGAGAGGATGACGCTGTGGTGCTCCTCGAGGCCGCGGAAGTACTGGCGGATGCGCAACAGGGAGTTGACTCGGGCGACCAGCTCGAGTCGGTTGATGGGTAGTACCAGGAAGTCGTCGGCCCACACGCGTGGGCCATCGGGCAGGTCGCTGAGCTCGCGCTGAGCGGCGGCCAGGATGACTGGAAGGAACTCCGCGCCAGGGCGGCTCTTGATGGCGCGGGTGAGCTCGAACCCACTGCGATTCTGACCGTGGATGTCCACCATCACGAGGTCGGGTTTCTCCCGCTCCACGGCCTCCACCACGGCAGCCGCGGTCTCCACGCTCACGACCTCGTGCCCCTCAGCCTCCAACACCGTTCGCAAGAACTCGCGGCTGGATGCCAGGTCATCGCCGAGGAGGATCCGACCGCGCCGGTTTCCGCTCGGGATCGGCAGGAGCTCGGACCAGGGGGTGGCGAGGTCGGCGCTTGGGGCGACGACCGACACCAGGGCTTCCACGATCTCGGCGTGGTACTCACCGCGCGCCGCGGCCGAGCGGAGCTCCTTCGCGGCCACCTCAGGGCCCTCGGTCGAGGCGATCGCGTCGTACAAGTTGGCGAGCGCAACGACCTCGATCGGCAGCTCGAAGCTCGTGCCCCGGAGGCCATCCGGGTAACCCGAGCCATCGAGCCGCTCGTGGTGGCCGCGCACGAGCGCCCGGGCACCGGCGAAGCTCGAGAACGGCGCCAGAATCCGCTCACCGAGCACGACGTGATGGCGGTACTCCTCCCAGCTCCTCTCGGCCAGCGTGTGCTCGGGACCGAGCAGGCGGTCGGGCAATCCGATCTTGCCGATGTCGTGGAGTATGGCGCCTCGGGTGATGAGCTCCACCTGGTCGCTGGGTGCCGCGAGGTGCTGCGCCAGCGCCGTCGCCAGCACCGCGACGCGCTGCGAGTGGCCGGCAGTACGCGAGTCCTTGCTCTCCAGTGCCTGCACCATGGAGATGAGAATGCTCTCCGAGGTGTCCAGCTCGTCCCGCAGGCGCTTGATGCGCACCAGCGACCGGACGCGGGCGGCCAGCTCGTGGATGTCGACAGGCTTGTTGATGAAGTCATCGGCTCCGAGCTCGTAGGCGCGGACCTTGTCGTCCACCCTGGTCAGGGCCGTGAGCATGACCACGGGCACGAAGTGAGTGTCACGGCTGCGCTTGAGCCGACGGCAGACCTCGAACCCGTCGAGCCGAGGCATCATGACGTCGAGAACGATGCAGTCGGGCAGATCGGCGGCCACGGCAGCGAGCGCCTCCTCGCCGTCGGCCGCACGACGAACCCTGAACCCTTCCTCGCTCAACACCTCCTCCACCAGCGTCAGGTTCTCGGGCTGATCGTCGACAGCCAGCACCGAGCCGCCAGCGGGAAGAGAGCCGGCTGTGGTCACGCCCTGACCTCGCCCTCCGCCCGCGACCGGGCCAGGGCAGCCTGCACCTCGTCCACGAACGATGTCACGTTGATCGGCTTGGCGATGTAGCCGTCGCACCCTCCGGCTATGAAGCGTTCACGGTCGCCGCGCATGGCATGGGCCGTGAGGGCGAGAACCGGTATGCGAGCGAACCTGGGGTCGCGCCGCAGCTCCTCGACCAGCGTGAGCCCGTCGGTACCGGGAAGCTGCATGTCCATCAGCACCAGATCCGGTCGGCCGGCGGCGAGCTGGGCGCGTGCCTCCTCGGCGTCCCGCGCCTTTCGCACCTTCAGGCCGGCCTCCTCGAGCAGGAACTCGACCAGCTCGAGGTTTTGCTCGTTGTCCTCCACCACCAGGATGGTGTCAGCTTCCGGCACGCCGGACCTCCTCTGCTCGCCTGCGCAACACGTCCTTGATGACCGGCAAGATACCGCTGCCGGTGGTGCGGCTCTTCTCGACACAGGCCTCGATCTTGCCCCGCAGGCGGGCCCGATCGTCGAGCCCCATGCTCTTGGCGGTGAAGACGATGATCGGCACGTCTGCAGTGCGGGGGTCGTTGCGCAAGAGGGTGGCGACCTCGAAGCCGTCGAGACCCTCCATGAGCAGGTCGAGGATGACGATGTGAGGAGCCCGGACACGGGCTTGGGCGATGCCTGCCTGACCGTTGAGGGCGTGGTCGAGGTCGCAGCCATGCGGCTCCAGCTTGGCCTCGAGCAGCTCGTGCAGCTTTGGGTCGTCATCGATGACGAGCACGCGCAGCCGTTCTCGTGGTGGCTGCACCAGAAGCTCGGTCAGCCGCTGCACCAGCCGCTCCCCATCCACCGGCTTGGTCAGAAAGTCGGCCGCACCCATGCCGAGGCCGAGCTCCCGATGGTCCGGAACCGAGATGATCACCACCGGGATCTCCCTGGTCGCCTCGTCGGCCTTCAGGCAGCGCAAGACCTCCCAGCCGTCGGCGCCGGGCCGCACGAGGTCGAGGGTGATCGCAGCCGGTCGCAGCGAGTGCGCAAGCTCGATGGCCTCCTCGAAAGACCGCGCCCTCAGCGGCGCGAACGAGGCGGCTTCGAGGCGCTCCGCCAACGCCTCGAAGGCGGTGGGATCGTCCTCGACGACGAGGATGCGGCGGCTTCCTGCAGGACGGCCGGGAGGGGGAGTCACGTTCTCTCGGCGAAACCCCTCCGGAGGCGCGCAAGGAAGCGTGACGGTGAAGGTGGCGCCCTGGCCCGGCACGCTCTCGAGTGAGACGGTGCCGTGGTGCAGCTCGACGAAACGCCGCACCAGCGCCAAACCGAGGCCGGCGCCGCCGAACCGGCGGGTGGTCGAACCGTCGACCTGGCCGAAGTCCTGGAAAACGAGGTCGTGGTGGTGCGGATCGATCCCGATTCCGTGGTCGATGACGGCGATCTGCACTGTGTCGACTTCGAACGGTGAGGCGTCAGCGCGCAAGCAGCGAGCCTCGATCTCGATGCCGCCGCCCTCGCGCGAGAACTTGACCGCGTTGGAAACCAGGTTGTAGACGATCTGCTTGATCTTCACCGGATCGGCCACCAGCAACGGCAGGTCGGCCGGTGCCCGGACCGCGATGGTGATGCCACGCTGGCTGGCGGTGCCAGTGAGCACGGTGCGGACGCCCTCGAGAAGGGTCTGGACGACCAGCGGCTCGGGCATCAGATCGACCTTGCCGGCGTCGATCTTCGAGAGGTCGAGGATGTCGTTGATGAGGCGCAGGAGCTGGTGCCCGGCCTCGTGGATGTTGTGCAGGAAGCGCAGGTGCTTCTGACCGAGTGTCTGGCCCAATCGGGTGAGCAGCAGCTGCGAGAAGCCGATGATCGAGTTCAGCGGCGTGCGCAGCTCGTGGCTCATGTTGGCGACGAACTGGCTCTTGATGCGGTCGGCTTCGCGAATGTGCAGGTTGGCGTCGGCCAGCTCCCGGGTGCGCTGATCGAGGGTGGCTGTCATCCGCGTCAGCTCCTCGAGGCTGCGGTCGAGCGCCTGGCGGGTGTGCTCGAGCTCCTGGCGCCGGGTCTGGAGATCGGCAACGCCACGGATGAAGTAGAACGACCCCGCCCACAGCACGATCAGCACGATGACGGCGAGAGGCAGGCGGTGAAGCGACGGCTCGGTGGCGGCAACCAAGGTGAGGAAAAGCACGCTGTCGAGGCCACCGACGATGACGGCTGCATGCTTGCCCCGGACCACCGAAGCGGTTCCAGCGTTGGTCAGGTACCAGATCACCCACGGGCTCGACGCGCCTCCCGTCAGGTGGACGCCCCAGGTTATGAGCACGGCGTCGAGGACGAGCCAGAAGGCGACCACGACCCGGTGCGCGAGGAGGGCCGGCCGGTGGGACGCGAGCATCAGGAGCGCCAATGCCGACAGCAGGCCGATTCCCACCGGGACGGCCAACACCACCGGGTACAGTGTCTTGAGGTTGGCCATCAGCGCCGCGGCCGTGATCAGGGTGGCGACGAGATAGAGCAGCGTGCGCAGCCGGTGGACACCCTGCGGCTGCAGGGGTAGGTCGGGCAGCGAGGTCCAGAGCTCGTCGAGACGTAGGCTCGGTTGCGGCCCGGATGGTTCTGCCTTCTTTCCCGGCTCGACACCGTCTGTAGACGGGGCAGCGCGCCTGGTCATGATCCTGGCGGTCATTCTCCGAGCCCCCCATCCATTGTCACATGGTTTCGAGCCGCGTGGCGAGCTCCCTCCACAGCGCGGCATAGGCTCCGGCCGCCGGAGCCGAGGGCGCGAAAGCAGGCAGCGGAGCCCGCTCGATACCCATCCGCTCGACCACGCTGGCAGACGGGATGACGGTCCGGAAGAACGCCTCCCCCTGTAGCTCCGGGACGGCGGTCAGCTCCCGGTGAAGGCGTTTGCGCACGTCTACCTGGCAGAAGAACGGCGCCAGGCGGAGCTTTTTGGGGCCTCGTTCGGCGACGAACTCCTCGATCTGACGTAGCGTCCGCAGCGACAGCGTGGTGGGAATCACCGGGATCAGCAGCAGGTCGGCCGCCCGCAGCACCGCCTCCGAGACGAGCGAAACGGAGGGCGGACAGTCGAGCATGACGAGGTCGTAGCGCGTGCCCAGGGGTTCGATGGTCCTGGCGAGCTGCCGGGTAGGTTTTTTCGCGTCATTGAGGTCGAGGTCGAGGCCACGGTAGGAAAAATCGGCCGGCAGCAGGTCGAGACCGGGGTATGCCGTGGTGCGGATTACCTCGTCGACGGCGGTACGCCCCTTGACCAGGTTGCGACCACCCCCTTTGACCTTGGGCTTGACGCGCAAATAAAAGCTCGCGGCCCCCTGCGGGTCGAGGTCCCAAAGCAGTGTACGCCGCCCGTCCTGTGCGGCGAGGAAGCCGAGGTTGACGGCGGTGGCGGTCTTGCCGACGCCACCTTTGAGGTTGTAGACCGCGACGGTCCGCATCTGCCACACTCCGCACCCTGCACGACGCCGATGACAGCACAGGGCGACGCTGCCCAGTGTAGCGCCTACGCCGCCCGCTGCTGCAGCACCCGCTGTCGCTGCAGGAACGCCACCACCGTCATCGCCTCGGCTAGGTCCTCGCGGCTCACCAGGCCGAGGTAGCGCCCTCCCTCCTGGACGGCAACGATGCGGGAGCTCGTCTCATCCATTCGGGCCAGCACCTCGTCGAGGCTCATCGTTGCCTCGACACGCACCACCTCACGCTGCATGATCCCGGTAACGTACGCGTCGTCGGCACTCGAGGCGAGGCTTCGCAGGAGATCGTCGCGGGTCACCACCCCCAGCAGGCGCCCGCCCTGCAGCACCGCGAAGTCCGGCTGGTACGAGGTGAGGATGTAGTCCACGACCCGGCTCGCGCGGTCGGCGGGCACCAGAGTGATGGCGTGCTTGTTGTATGCCTCACCGACCCGCAGTGTCGAGAGCACGCTCTTGGCCTGCGCGTGGGCGCTCTCGATCCCGGCGCCGAAGAAGACGAACACCGCCACCAGCACCAGCAGGAAGTTGCCGCTGGCCACGCCGAGCAGACCCAACCCGAACGCAAAAAGCTGGCCGATCCCGGTGACGATCCGTGTCGCGCGGGCATAGCCCATGCCCATGGTCAGCAGCGCCCGCAGGATTCGCCCGCCGTCGAGCGGGAACGCCGGAATGAGGTTGAACAGCACCAGCATCACGTTGGCCTGCAGCATCCAGACGAGGAACGTCGAAAGCGACGGCCCGGCGGCGCCGGACACCAGCTGCTGCGGGTCAAGGCCGCTCCAGCTCACCGCGACCCCGGTCACCGGCAGCAGCACCGCGGCGATGACCACGTTCACCGCCGGCCCGGCGCCGGCAATCAGCAGCTCGTGCAGCGGCCGGTCGGGGTTCTTGCCGAGCACCGCGACACCGCCCAGTGGCAGCAGCACGATCTCGCGCACCGGCACGTGAAAGCGCTGGGCCACCAGTGCGTGGCCGAGCTCGTGCAGCGTCACGCAGGCGAACAGCGCCAGCATCAGGAGCACGCCGAACAACGCGCCGATCGGCCCGTGCGGGCGGCCCCACTGGAGCGCTCCGAGCACCAGGATGAGGACGAACGTCAGGTGGACCTTGATGTCGATCCCGGACACGCGGGCGAAGCGCAACGACCAGCTCATGGCAACCCCTCCGATGCTGCGGAGCCGCCCGTGTCGTCTTGTCCTCGGGAGGAGGTGCGGACCGTCATCGGGGGCGGCCGCGTTCGCCGCGGTCAACCGGCGGCCGGCCGCGCGGATTCCCGGACCAGCACGGCAGGCCTTCCACCATTTGACTTCTCGGGGAAGCCGCCTATAATTCACTGTCCGAGCGACGCGGGGTGGAGCAGTCCGGTAGCTCGTTGGGCTCATAACCCAAAGGTCGCAGGTTCAAATCCTGCCCCCGCAACCAAACACGATCATCGGCCGCCGCGAGGCGGCCGATTTCGTTTGGGGTGCGCCCAGCATGATCATCGACTACGGGTGGGGGTCCCGGAGGGAGGAGGTTGCACCGACCTGAGCGAAGCGCAAGGGCAGCCAAGCGAGGTGCTGTCTGGAGCAAGCGCGGAGCGAAAGGAGCGGGCCGACGAACAGAAACCGGATACGAGGCGGCGCCGACCGGGGCGAGTGGGCCCATGACCACGAAGCTCCAGCAACCAAAGGGCGGCGGCATCGATCCGGCGGTCGTGCTCCGAACGCCGATGGTCGTAACCGAGGGGAGATCTCGCCTCATGTCTGAAAGGGCGACGCTCGCTCGGGAACGTGGCGCAACCCAGCGCCCTGACCTCGACCTTCCGAACCGCCGGATGCGGACCCGCATGGCCGGTGGTGTGGGAGGGGAGCGGCGGTCACCTACCGCCGCTCCCTATCCCGATCCGGGTGAGGCGGATCAGGCGAGGTCGAAGCGGTCGAGGTCCATGACCTTGGCCCAGGCGGCCACGAAGTCGTGCACGAGCTTCTCCTGCCCGTCACTCGAGGCATAGACCTCGGCGAGGGCGCGAAGCTGCGAGTTCGATCCGAACACCAGGTCGACGCGGGTGCCGGTCCACCGCACCTGGCCCGTGGCGCGATCGCGGCCCTCGTACACGCCCTCCGATACCTCCTTCCACTCGCTGCGCATGTCGAGGAGGTTGACGAAGAAGTCGTTGGAAAGCGTACCGAGCCGGTCGGTGAAGACGCCGTGCGTCGACTGGCCGAGGTTGGCGCCGAGAACGCGCAGGCCGCCGACGAGCACCGTCATCTCGGGAGCGGTGAGCGTGAGAAGCTGCGCGCGATCGACAAGCAGATGCTCCGCCGGACGGTGGTGGGGTCCCTGGCGGAGATAGTTGCGGAAGCCGTCGGCGTGCGGCTCGAGCACCGCGAAGGAGGCGGCGTCGGTCTGTTCCTGTGAGGCGTCGGTACGCCCCGGAGAGAAGGGGACCTCAACGGCGAACCCGGCATTTTTCGCTGCCTGCTCGACGGCGGCGCAGCCCCCGAGGACGATGAGGTCGGCGAGGGAGACCTTGGTGCCGCTGGGCTGCGCGCCGTTGAAGGCTCTCTGGATCCCGCCGAGCACCCCGAGCACCCGTGCGAGCTGCTCCGGCTGGTTGACCTCCCAGTCCTTCTGTGGGGCGAGGCGGATGCGGGCCCCGTTGGCCCCGCCACGCTTGTCGGAGTTGCGGAACGTGGAGGCCGAGGCCCAGGCGGTCGCAACCAGCTCCGAAATCGACAGGCCCGAGGCGAGGATCTGACGCTTGAGCGCGGCAACGTCCTCTGGCCCAACCAATGGGTGGTCGACGGCAGGTATCGGGTCTTGCCAGATCAGCTCCTCGGCCGGAACCTCCGGGCCGAGGTAGCGGGAGCGCGGGCCCATGTCGCGGTGGGTGAGCTTGAACCAGGCGCGGGCGAACGCATCGGCGAACTCCTGGGGGTTGGCATGGAAGCGGCGGGCGATCGGTCCGTAGATGGGGTCCATCCGCAGCGCCATATCGGCTGTCGTCATGATGGTCGTGACCCGCTTCGACGGGTCATGGGCTGCCGGGGCGAGGTCCTTGTCGGCCGGTCCGACCGGGACCCACTGCCAGGCGCCGGCGGGGCTTTTCACCAGATCCCAGTCGTAGCCGAACAGCATGTCGAAGTAGCCCATGTCCCACCGAGTCGGGTTCGGTGTCCAGGAGCCCTCGATACCACTGGTAATGGTGTCGTCGCCCTTGCCGCTGCGGTAGCTGCTGATCCACCCCAGGCCCTGGGCCTCGAGGCCCGCGCCCTCGGGCTCGCGGCCGACGTGTTGGTCCGCGGGGCCGGCTCCGTGGCATTTGCCGAAGGTATGCCCGCCAGCGATCAGCGCCACGGTCTCCTCATCGTTCATGGACATGCGCGCGAATGTCTCGCGGATGTCGCGGCCGGAAGCGAGCACGCTCGGCTGGCCGTTGGGCCCCTCGGGGTTGACGTAGATCAGGCCCATTTGTGCGGCACCGAGCGGCCCTTCAAGCTGGCGGTCGCGGCTGTACCGCTCGTCTCCGAGCCACGTGGTCTCGCTGCCCCAGTCGATGTCCTCTTCGGGCTCCCACACGTCCTCGCGTCCCCCGGCGAAGCCGAACGTCTTGCACCCCATCGATTCCAGCGCGCAGTTGCCGGCCAAGATCATCAGGTCGGCCCACGAGAGCTTGCGGCCATACTTCTGCTTGATCGGCCAGAGCAGACGGCGGGCCTTGTCGAGGTTGGCGTTGTCGGGCCAGCTACCGAGCGGTGCGAAGCGCTGCGTCCCGGAGGCGGCGCCGCCCCGGCCATCGCTGATGCGGTAGGTGCCGGCGCTGTGCCAGGCCATGCGGATGAACAGCCCTCCGTAGTGCCCGTAGTCCGCGGGCCACCACTCCTGCGAGGCGGTCATCAGGGCATAGAGGTCCCGCTTCACGGCCTCCAGGTCGAGGCTCGCGAACTCCTTCGCGTAGTCGAACTCCTTGCCCATCGGGTTGGACAGGTGGGAATGCTGGCGGAGGACTCTCAAGTCGATCTGGTCGGGCCACCAGTCCCGGTTCGTCATCGCTCTTCTGGGTCGTCCGCCCGTTGGCGGGCTCGAGCTGGTGCTTGTGGACATGGTATGTCTCCTTTCCTTGGGTCGGCTCGCTCGTGAGCTGTTGCTCGGGCATGGGGGGTGTCGTCGTTCGGTGAAGAAACGCCCGGACCAGCCCCCGTCGCCACTGCGACCGGCGGGCGGACGGTGGCGTGGGCACGGCACTGCGGACAGCGGCCCCAGAAGATCACCTCTGCCTCGTCGATCTGGAATCCACCGTCATCGGCTGGGGTGAGGCACGGTGCGACGCCGATCGCGCAATCGACATCGACCACCCGCCCACAATCGCGGCAAATCACGTGATGGTGGTTGTCACCGGTGCGATTCTCGAAGCGCGCCGGCGACCAGGCCGGCTGGATGCGGCGGATCAGGCCCCTCTCGGTCAGGATGGCCAGAGCGTCGTACACCGCCTGGCGGGAGATGACGCCGATCTCGGCCCGCACGGCCTGGACCACATCATCTGCCGTGCCATGTGGTCGGCGCGCCACCGCCGCGAGCACCGCCAGGCGCTGGGCGGTAACCTGAATACCGTGGCGGCGGAGGAGGTCGGCAGGGTCGTGGCGCATGCTCGAAGCATGACTCCACGATTAGATTAAGTCAAGATGTGGTAGAAATCCGGAAGGCATCGAGTGCAGCCCACCGCTGTTCCGGAGCGAGAGCGCCGGCCGGATCTCGGCCTGTCTCTCCTCCGCCAGGTCGTCGACCTGCGAGGTGGATCGGGCAACAGGCCGAGCCGCGCGGGTGGGAGTATCGTCGGTCCAGCCTGCCGGACCAGCCGCGGCCGCAGTCACCGTAGGACGAAGCTGGCGAACTCCTCGATCGTGGCGAAGTACGCAACGCAAGTCCGCTGCATCCACGTGCGGATGGCTGGGATGTCGTGAGCCCAGCCGGCGGCAGCGGCATCGACACCCGCGGAGCCTGCCATCTGGATACCTGGCCGGAGGTCGTCCACGACCAGAACGTCGCCGGGCTCGAGCTGCAGCCGCCGCATGACCTCGTGGACGGCCCAAGGGCTGGGCTTGCGGTGCTCGGGCCCCTCGTCCCACCCGAACACGAGGTCGGGCTCGGGATGGCCGGCTGCCCGATAGTGACGGCGGATAACGTCCGCCTCGGAATGCGAGACGACGGTGACGAGCCCGCCCCGCTGTCGAAAGGCCGTCAGCACCTCGAGAAAGCCAGGGTAGAACTCCGGCGTTGTCGTGGCCGTGTGCTGACGCCAGATGCGGTGCTCGACGGCCAGCTCCGCCGGGGTCAGGCCGAGTTCCTGAACGAGAAACGCCATGATCCCGGGGTCGAAGTTCTTGACGAACCAGCCGTCGAGGTCCACCGGCGTTACCCCTGGACGGAGCACCTCCATGCTTCGCACGTGCGCGGGGTGGTGGACCCGGGCCGAGCTGTCGACGGCGGTGTCGTCGTGATCGAGGATCAGGCAGCGGTAGCGCGTCGTACACTCCTCCGACGACCGGCGATGATAGCGCGCCGAAAGGCGGAGATCAGGAGCACCCAACCGGGTTTCCCTGAGCGGGGAAACGCAGGATGACCTCCAGGCCGCCCTCGGCGCGGTTCGCGGCGGTGGCGGAACCGCCGTGCAGCGCTGCGGCGCGTGCGGTGATGGCGAGCCCAAGACCGGCTCCGCCGCGTCCCCGCTCGCGCGCCTCCTCGACGCGGAAGAACGGCTCGAATACGGAAGCGAGGTCCTGCTCAGGCACACCGGGGCCGCAGTCGCTCACCGTCACCGTGGCCCAGCCGGCCTGTGCCTCGACCCTGATCCGCACCTTCGTGGCGCCCGGCGTGTAGGCGATGGCGTTGCGCACCACGTTGTCAACGGCACCGCGCAGCGCCTCGCGGTGGCCGGACACCACAACCGGTCCCGGGCTGTCCACGATCACCGCCACCTCACGGCTCGAGGCCTCGAAGCCGGCGTCCTCTGCGATCTCGGTCGCCAGCTCGGCGAGGTCGACCGGCTCCGTCCCGCCAGAAAGCCCACCGCTCTCGAGGCGCGAGAGCTCCAGGAGCTGGCCGATGAGGTGATCGAGGCGATCCGACTCGGCTTCGAGCCGGTCGAGGATCGGGATCGCCTCTGACCCGGCGCGCCGGCGCGCCAGCTCGAGCGCGACGCGAATGCGTGCGAGCGGTGAGCGCAGCTCGTGGGAGACGTCGCGCACCAGCCGTCGCTGCGCACTCACCAGGGTATCGATGCGGTCGGCCATGGTGTTGAACTCGCGGGCGAGGGTGCCGATCTCGTCGCGTCGTGCTTCGACGCGAGGATCGACTCGCGCCGCGAGGTCGCCGGCGGCCAATCGCCGAGCCACGGTTTGCAAGCCGGCTACGGGCGCGGCGAGCTGGCGAGCCAGCCAGTAGCAGACGATGCCCACCAAGGCAGTGAGTACGCCCAAACGCCAGGAGAGCCCGGCGGGGTCGAGCAAGTCGACGAGGCGAGGTGGCCGTCGCGCCGCCGACACGGCGATGAGCGGCGATCCGTCCGGCGCCGTGGTAGCGCGGCCGACCATGTGGAACATTCCAGAACGCTCGGAGACGGTCTGGCTCGTTCTGCCGATGCGGCGGGCCAGCTCGACCACCTCCGACGGTGGCTCGGGTCCGTCGACCGGGCTGCCGTCCGGTCGCATGACGAAGACCGGCAGCGGTCGAAACCTGCCGTGGTGATCCGCGGGTGGCACCTGCCAGTTCTCGCCCTGCGCGATCCGCGTCGCCACCTCCTCGGCGCGCTGCGACAGGTGCTCCTCGACGTTGCGCTGCCAACGCTCGAGCGAGGCGCGAGAGCGGGTGAAAAACGGCGAGGATACGACGAGCAGCACGGCGAAGGACAGCATCGCGAGCCACAGCCAGACGAAGATCCGGGCGAACAGGCTGCGCACCTAGCTCCCTCCACGCAGGTAGAGGTAGCCGAAGCCGCGCACGGTCTTGATCCGTTCGCCGCCGTCGGAGCCAGGACCGAGCTTGCGTCGCAGGTTCGAGACGTGGACGTCGAGTGCCCGTTCGTAGGAGGCGGCCCGCCGCCCGAGCACCTCGCGGTATAGGAGGTCGCGGCGCACCACCTTGCCGGCGTCGCGCACCAACAGCTCGAGGATCGAGAACTCGGTGCCGGTCAGCTCCACTGCCTGCCCCGCCACGCGCACCACCCGGGTGCCCCGGTCGAGCTCGAGATCACCGACCGCCAGCACCTCTGGCGGTACGGCACGCCCGTGACTGCGTCGCAGAACAGCGCGAATGCGGGCGACCAGCTCGCGCGGGGAGAACGGCTTGGGGAGGTAGTCATCGGCGCCCAGCTCGAGACCGACGACCCGATCCACCTCTTCGCCGCGGGCCGAGAGCATGATCACGGGCAGCGACGAGCGCTCACGCAGGCGGCGCAGGACGTCGAAACCACCCAGCTTGGGGAGCATGACATCCAGCACGACCAGATCCGGGGCGCCCTCGGTCGCGGCCCGAAGCCCGGCCTCGCCGTCATGGGCGGTGGCAACCGTGAACCCCTCACCTTCGAGGTACTCGCGGAGGAGGGCCACCAGCTCCACGTCGTCGTCGACCACGAGCACGCGGGTCATGACAGCTCCACTCTACCAGCGGGCGGGCATGGCAACTCGCATCTTTGCGTTTCTTTACCGGGCGCTTGCACTTGTTTGCGCGCAGCTGGCCAACACTTGACCTCGGTCCGGCGTCATGGAGTCGGAAGGGCGCGATGGGGCGCGACTCCGGCGGGGTGACGAGAGGAGCTGGCGAGCCGGGGTTGTCGATCGGGTGGGTGGGGCCGGCGCGAGCACGGGACGCCCCGAGCCGGGCTCGTAGGCTGGCAGATCCGGAGGGTGCGATGAAGCGCTGGGTGTTGATCGCGGCCGTGGTCGTGGTCGCTGGGGTGGCGACTGCGTACATGACGCTCCGCCGCAACGGCGACGCCCCATCATACCGCTTCGTAACCGTCGAGCGGGGGAACATCGATGCGGTGGTCTCGGCCACCGGGACGCTCTCGGCGGTGACGACGGTGCAGGTCGGAACCCAGGTCTCGGGGCTCATTTCCGAGCTCCTGGTGGACTTCAACGATAGGGTCGAGAAGGGGCAGGTCATCGCCAGGCTCGACACCACCCTCCTCGAGTCGAACCTGCGCGATGTCGAGGCCTCGCTCGAGCGCAGCCGAGCCGAGGTCAAGCAAGCGGAGCGCGACTACGAGCGTGTCAGCTCCCTTTACCAGCAGGGGATCTCCGCCGTCGCGGACTTCAACAAGGCGCAGTACAACCGCGACGTGGCGCGCGCTCAGGTGAAGTCGGCCGAGGCCTCGCTTGCGCGGGCGCAGCAGAACCTGGCATACGCCACGATCACCGCGCCGGTGTCGGGGATCGTCGTGGAGCGAGCCGTCGATGTCGGGCAGACAGTGGCGGCAAGCCTGTCGGCTCCGAAGCTCTTCACCATCGCCAACGACCTCTCCGAGATGCAGATCCTGGCACCGGTGGACGAGAGCGACATCGGTCAGATCAAGGAGGGCCAGCTGGTCCGCTTCACCGTCAAGACCTACCCTGACCGGAGGTTCGAAGGCGTCGTCAAGCAGGTGCGGCTGCAATCGACGATCGAGCAGAATATCGTCAGCTACACGGTGGTCATCGCCGTCGCGAACCTCGACGGCAAGCTGCTGCCCGGCATGACGGCGACGGCCGAGTTCGTGGTCGCGAGTGCCGAGAACGTGCTCAAGGTGTCCAACGCGGCGCTACGGTTCCGACCACCGGAGGTGCTCGCCGCCGAGGCTCGGGCCCGTTTCCAGAAGGAGATGGCCGCGCGGCGGACGGCGCAGGGCGAAAGCGCGCCGGGCCAACGGCCGGAGGGTGCAGGTGTCGACCCGGCGCCGGGGCGGCCGAGCGGTGACGAGAGAGGCAGCGGCTTTCCTGGCGCGCCGGGGAACGGTTCGCGCAATGGGCGCGACTTCCCGGCGCTGTATTACATCGCGACCGACGGCAACCTGGCCCTGCTGCCGGTCCGGCCAGGCATCACCGATGGTCAGTCGACCGAGGTCCGTGGCCGGCAGCTCGAGGCGGGGATGCAGGTCATCGCCGGTATGACGCAGGGCGTTCAGAAAGCCTCGACCAACCCGTTCCAGTCCACGCAGTCCAACCGACCGCCACGTCCGCCGGGGATGTTCTGAGTCGGAGGCGGGGGATGAGTGATACGCCGGTCATTCGGATCCAGGCCCTGAGCAAGGTTTACCGCCTGGGCATCACCGAGGTGCGGGCCCTGCGTGGCATCGACCTCGAAGTGGAGCGGGGCGAATTCGTTGCCGTCATGGGCGCCTCGGGGAGCGGCAAGTCGACGCTGATGAACATCCTGGGCTGCTTGGATGTGCCGACCGCCGGTACCTACGACCTGGATGGGGAGCGCGTCAACGGGCTCGACCGCAACGCCCGTGCCGACATCCGCAACCGCAAGATCGGCTTCGTGTTCCAGGGCTTCAATTTGCTCGGCCGGACGACCGCGGTGGAGAACGTTGAGCTACCGCTGCTGTACGACCGTTCGGGGCCCAAGCTGCAGACCCGCCGACTGGCGATCGAGGCGCTCGGGCGGGTCGGGCTGTCCGACCGTGCGCACCATCAGCCGAGCGAGCTCTCGGGCGGGCAGCAGCAGCGGGTCGCCATCGCCCGCGCCCTCGTGACCCGGCCAGCGCTGCTGCTCGCCGACGAGCCGACCGGCAACCTCGACACCCGCACCTCGGTGGAGGTGATGGCGCTGTTCCAGGAGCTCAACGACCAAGGGATCACGATCGTGCTCGTCACTCACGAGCGCGACATCGCCCGCTATACACGACGCATCGTCGAGCTGCGCGACGGCCACGTCATGCGCGACGTGGCGGTGGCCGAGCGGGCCAACGCGGCGGAGGACCTGCGCTTGCTCAGGCTCGACGGCGAGGAGGCGAGCTAGACATGCGCGCTGTTGTCCTCGTCAAGGTCGCCCTGCAGAGCATCCTCAAGAACACGATGCGCTCACTGCTGACGATGCTGGGGATCATCATCGGCGTCGGTGCCGTGATCGTCATGGTGGCCGTCGGCCTCGGTGCCCAGCAACGCATCCAGCAGCAGATCGAGAACCTCGGCACCAACATGATCGTGCTCACCGCCGGCGCCACCACTCAGGGCGGTGTCAGCCAGGGCGCGCAGAGCTTCAACCGTCTGACTGTCGCCAACGTCGACGCGTTGCGACGGGAGAGCACCCTGCTGACCGCGATCTCTCCGGTCATCGTCACCGGTGGGCACGTGCAGGGCGGGGTCGGCAACTGGCGCACGATGGTCAACGGCGTGGCTGTGGACTACGCGACGATCCGCGACTGGGGAACGAGCTCGGGTTCGTTCTTCGATGCCACCGACGTAAGGGTGGCACGCAAGGTGGTGGTGATCGGCGCCACGGTGGCCGCGAACCTCTATCCCGAGCAGGACCCGGTCGGTCAGGAGATCCAGATCCGCAGCGTGCCGTTCCGGATCATCGGGGTGCTGGCGGCCAAGGGGCAGACGGCGAGCGGCTCGGACCAGGACGACGTGGTGCTCGCCCCGTACACGACGGTGCAAACGAGGCTCGCAGGTCGCCAGTTCATCCCCCAGATCCTCGCCTCGACCGCCAGTCCCTCCGACATCCGAGGGGCGATGGAAGAGATCACCTCGATCATGCGCGAACAGCACCGGCTGGCGGCCTGGGAGGACAACGACTTCACGGTGCGCAACCAGGCCGACCTCGCCGAGGCCGCGCAGAGCACCACCGAGGTGATGACCCTGCTGCTCGCCGCTATCGCCTCGATCTCGCTGCTCGTGGGCGGGATCGGGATCATGAACATCATGTTGGTGTCGGTCACCGAGCGTACACGGGAGATCGGCATTCGTCTCGCCATCGGCGCCCGCGGCTCCGACGTGATGATCCAGTTTCTCGTCGAGAGCACCGTCATGAGTCTGGTGGGGGGGGCGATCGGCACCGCGGCCGGGTTTGCCGGGGCCAGCGTCCTCGGGCATTTCACGGGCTGGAACACCGCCGTATCGGTGCCCACCGTCGTGCTGGCGCTCGCGTTCTCGGCCTCGGTCGGGATCTTCTTCGGGTTCTACCCGGCCCGGCGCGCCTCGACGCTCGACCCCATCGAGGCGCTGAGGTACGAGTAGCGTTCCCTCACCCGCCCGGTCGAGAGCTGGGAGCTGAGAGTCTTCCCCCGCTCCCCCCACACCGCACTGCCACCACCCACCCACCTCCACCCACCCAGTGAGGACTTGGGCTCGGCCTTGGACGTGGTCGTGGCCGGTCTGTCCGCCGCCGCCCGCGTCCACCTCGTCGTGCACGGCGGGTCGAGCGACAATCGTGAGCGGCTACGGTAGGCTTGGTGCGCACGGTGCCGGGGCCGTGCCGGAGGTGCGCTCGTGGCTCGACAGGGGGGGGGCTTCAGCTTGCTCGTGGTGCTCGCCATTGGTTTTGCGCTGGGGCAAATCACACCGCCGGTGCTGCCATCTCCCCCCGGAGGTGGGAGCTCGCCAACCTCGGGACCGCGTGTCGCCGCCTCTCCGGCGCCGACACTCCCCCCGCTTCCTCCCGACCTCACGGAAGGCGAGCTGCGTGATATCGAGGTCTTTCGGCGCGCCTCCGCCTCGGTGGCGTACATCACCACGGTGGCGCTGCGTCGTGATTTTTTCTCCATGAACGTGTTCGAGATCCCGCAGGGTAGCGGCTCCGGATTCGTGTGGGATCGGGACGGGCACATCGTCACCAACTACCACGTCGTGAGCGAAGGGCAAGCGGTACGGGTGACGCTCGCCGATCAGTCCGAATGGGACGCCGAAGTGGTGGGCCTCGCACCCGACAAAGACCTGGCGGTGCTGCGCATCACGGCCGATGCCGCGCACCTGGTACCGGTGCCCATCGGTACCTCCTCGCGCCTCGCGGTGGGGCAGAAGGTGCTTGCCATCGGCAACCCGTTCGGGCTCGACCACACGCTCACCACCGGTGTGCTCTCCGCTCTCGGGCGGGAGCTCAAGTCGCCGAGCGGGAGGGTCATCCGTGATGTGCTCCAAACCGACGCGGCGATCAACCCCGGCAACTCCGGCGGCCCGCTGCTCGACTCGAGCGGTCGGCTCATCGGCGTCAACACGGCCATTTACAGTCCCTCGGGAGCCTCGGCTGGGATTGGCTTTGCGATCCCGGTCGACACGCTCAAGACACTCCTGCCCCAGCTCATCGCCCACGGCAAACCGGTGCAGCCAGGAATCGGCATCGTGCCGCTGGCCGACTATTGGGCCTCCCGCTTCGATATCATCGGCGTCATCGTCCGCAGCGTCTCCGATGGCAGCCCGGCCGAGCGCGCGGGATTCCGGGGCCTGCGCCTGACCGGAGGGGGCCGTATGGTGCTCGGTGACGTGATCACGGCGGTTGACGGCACCAAGGTGCGGAGCGTCGACGACCTCCTGCACGCTTTCGAGGCGGCGGGAGTGGGAGCGCGTGTGCGGCTATCGGTGCAGCGTGGCGAGACCACACGAGAGGTCACCGTGACACTCGTGGCCGTCGATTGAACCGAACGCCGTTCGGTTCTGGTCGCCGAGGCCAGGACCACGCCCCGGATCCTCGTCCGGTCCGAGCGCCACCGGATCTCGCAGCCCGATCTCGATGGCCCGTCGCCGAGGCAGGCCGCGGTCGAGCTCCCGTCGCCGGCTGTCAGCCAGGCACCCGCCCGCCAGCGCTCTGGACGGGCGATGTACAGTGCTGTGCAGGAGGCACCGAATGCGGATGCGAGGGGTCGGAATCGTGGGCATGGCTGTGCTGGCCGTGTCGGTGACGTCGGCCGCAGAGGTGGGGCGGGTGCGCTCACCGCGGGAGGTGCTCGGTCGCGAAATCGGCAGCGACCGGGTGCTGGCCTCGTACGGGGAGGTGCAAGCCTATCTCCGTACGCTGGCAGACGAGAGCCCGCGCGTGCGGCGGCTCGACCTCGGCCCCACGGTGGAAGGTCGCCAGATGATCGCGGTGGCTATCTCAACGCCAGCCAACTTGACCCGGCTCGGCGAGCTGCGTGAGCGGTGGGCGCGGATCGCCGACCCACGCCATGAGCGCCCCGACGAGGTCGTCGAGTTGGTGGCGACGACGCCGGCTTGCGTCGTGGTCACCGCCGGTATCCATCCGACCGAGGTGGCGGGCCCGCAATCGATGCTGCTATTCGCCCACGAACTCGCCGCGGCACCCAGTGGCTCCTCTGCAGCGGCCTGGCTTGAGGATACCGTGGTCGTCTTGGTGCCCTCGCTGAACCCCGACGGTCACGAGATGGTCGTGGATTGGTACCGGCGCTACCTCGGCACGCCGTACGAGGGGTCGAACCCACCGTTTCTGTACCACCGGTATGCCGGGCACGACAACAACCGGGATTTCGTCTACCTGAACCTGCCGGAGTCGAGGGCTCTCAACCGCTTCCTCTTTCTCGATTGGCACCCACAGGCTCACCTGGACCTCCACCAGATGGGGCTGCAGGGGCCGCGCCAGTTCGTTCCTCCGTTCGCGGACCCCATCGCTCCTCTCGTGCACCCACTGGTCTGGCGAATGACCTCGCTGCTGGGCGGGCTGATGGCGCTGCGCCTCGAAGAGGATGGGCGGGCCGGGGTGGTGTCCGGTTGGGAGTTCGACGGGGCCTGGATTGGTGGCACGCGCAACACGGGGTGGTGGAAGAACGTCTTTGGCATCCTCACGGAAACCGCCGGGGCTGCGCTGGCGACGCCGGTCCACCTCGACGACAACGAGCTGCGAGCCGGTGGCAAGGGGCTTGCCGACTACCGGCCTCAGCTCGATTTCCCGAACCCCTGGCGGGGCGGCCGCTGGGGGCTCCCCGAGGCGGTGGCATACCAACGGGTCGTGCTGCGAGCCTTCGTCGAGTTCGCGGCCACTTGGCGGACGTCGCTGCTGCGCGGCACCTCGAGCATGGCTGCCGAGGCTGTCCGGCGCGGTACCCAGGAGGCGCCGTGGGGGTGGTTGGTGCCGCCCTCGCCCACCGACCCCGGCCGCGCCCGCCACCTGGTGGGTCTGCTCCAGCAGGCCGGTGTCGAGGTCGAGGTCGCGCGATCGCCGCTGACCGCGGATGGGCGGACGTTTCCGACCGGCACGGTGGTGCTCCCCGCGGCCCAGCCTTTTCGGCAGTTTCTCCTCGAGGTGCTCGAGCCGCAGCCCTACCCCGAGGTGCGGCTCACCGCTGCGAGCGAGCCGTTGCCGCCGTACGACGTCACGGCGTGGAGCCTGCCTCTCTTCCTGGGGGTCGAGGTCGTGCGGGTCGACACCAGGTTGGACGGCGCCTTCGCCCGCCTGACGAGTGAGGCGTTTCCCTCTTCGGGGCCGCCGGCAAAGGCGCGGCGCATCATGGTGCCCGCCAGCCAGGTGGCGGCGTTCGCGGCTGCGAACCGAGCCCTCGCGGCCGGTCTCGAGGTGTTGCGGGTGGGTGGAGCGACGACGGGCGAGCCAGCCGCCTTCGCCATCGCGGGCGAGCCGGAGGTCGTCGCCCGCGTCGTTCGCGAGGCGGGTGTGGAAGCGCAGGTTGGTCGGCCGGTACCCTCGGCGGGTCAACGGTTGCACCGAGCTCGGGTCGGCGTGCTGCACCCCGATCTGGGCCTCGAGGACGCCGGCTGGTGCCGGCTCGTTCTCGAGCGGGCCGGGTTCGAGGTTGAGGTCGTCGACCGGCGCCGGCTGGCGGCGGCGGAGGGCATGGCGGCGCTCGACGTCCTGGTGCTTCCGGCAATGGACAAGCGCATCCTGACCGAAGGCCGAGCGAGGTGGCAACCGGTTGTCGCTCCTCCCCCCGAGTACGTGGGTGGTGTGGGAACAGCGGGGGGTGAGGCGGTGAAGGCCCTGTTGGCCCGCGGGGGTACGGTTGTCGGCGTCGGCGGCAGCGCCGAGTGGCTAATCGAGACCCTCGAGCTGCCGGTTGGAGTGCCCACGCGGGCGCTGGCCCGGAGCGAGCTCGCCTGCCCCGGTTCCTTGCTCCGAGTCGAGGTTGACGCCCGCTCGCCGCTCGGCTGGGGCCTCCCTTCCAGCCTCGCGGTACTGATCGACGAGCCGCTCGGCTTCGAGACGCGACCGACCGGCCCGGGGCTTCGCCGCGAGGTCGGGGCCCGCTTCCCGGACGGGCCGCTGCTGGTTGCCGGGTGGATGCGGGGTGAGGAGAGGCTGCGGCGCCGCGCCGCCGCAGTCACCCTTTCCTGGCGGAGCGGACGGGTCGTGCTGCTGGCCTTCTCTCCGCACTTCCGCGCTCAGACCCAGGCGGCGTTCCCGCTGCTTTTCAACGCCATCGGGATGGAGATGGGCGATCCGGTCGCCGGGGAGCCCGCTGGCTGAGGGCTATCGTTGGCGCTGCTCGATCCGGGCGCGCAGCGGCACAAGTAGGGGGTCGGCCGGGCCGTGAAGCTTCTCCGCGAGGCCCAAGGCCCGGGCCGCCTCGTCGACCAAGCCGCGGAGAAGCAGCGACTCCACGCTGGCTGCCGCCTGGCGGCGCGGCAGCTCGGCGAGCAGCGCGCGGACCTCAGGGTTGGTGGGGTCGAGGCTCTGAGCCTGCTGGGTTTCGAGGATCGCCTTCTCGAACTGTTCGGCGTCGGCGAGGGCACGAGCCTCCTCGATCAGCGTAACGAGACGGAGCTGTCTGGACGAGCTGAGCTGCTGGTCGTAGCGTTGCCGCAAACCTCGGACCGCTGCCTCCCCGCCGAACATCTTCTCAGCCAGCATCAGCGCTCGCTCGGCTTCATGGAGCTCGCCCGTCTGCAAGCGCTGCTCTACGGTAGTCGCCGCATCGAGCAGCTCCTGCTTACGCTTGCGCTGCTCCGCCAACTGTGCCTGCTGGGTCTGGGCTTCGGCGAGCAACACGGTCACCTCGGCGCTGGCCACCCGCAAGCCGGTCGCCTCTTCGAGCAACGGCAGCGCATGCTCGGGGTCCTGGGCGACAAGGGCGCGCCGCGCCTCGGTCACCAACGACGCCAACCTCTCCTCCTCGCCATGCTGGGCACGAACAGCGGCCTCGACACGTTCGCGCACTGCCGGAAGCGAACCCTCCTCGCCGAGGTGCGAAGAGTAGGCCGCCAGCCTGCGAACAGCCCGCTCGAGATCGCCTGCAACCAGGAGCTCCTCGATGCCGGCCGCGGCTGCCTCGCGGGCCCGACGCCGGCGCTCGCTCTCCTCGTGCTCCCACCAGGCCGTCTGGATCTTGTCCTGGAACTCCGACAGGGTGGGGTCACCGGGTTTGAGGCGGAGGGCCTGCTCGATCCTGGCGAGGGCCTCAGCGAAGAGGAACCCCTCGACGCAGCCGGCTGCCTCGCGCAGGAGGAGCTTGACATGAGCCTCCCTCTCTTGGTCGCGGAGGGCGCCGATGCGCTGCCGCAGGGTGGCCAGCTCCATCGCGTCACCGCACTCGACCAGGGCACGCGCAAGGCGCTCTTCTGCTGCGTCCAGCCGCCCGCTTCGAAGAAGAAAACGGACCTCCTTGACAGCGGTCTGGATGATCGCCTGCTGGCGCTGCGCCTCGTCGTACTCATCCTGGGCCTGCCTGGTCTTGACCAGGATGACAGGGATCTCCTCGTCGTCCGGGGCGAGGGTGGCCGCCTCCTCGAGGCGCTCGATCGCGGAGGGAAACGAGTTCTGCTCGACGAAACGGGCGGCGTCGCGCAGCAGCGCCCTGACCCGACGCTGGGTGACCTTCTTGCGAGCCTCGGCGAGCTGGCTTCGGAGCGCGGAGAGCTCCTCTGTCTCACCGACCAACCCGAAGGCAGCCTCGAGCGCCTGCGCCGCCTCGTCGAGCCTCCCGGCGGCCAGCAGCTCGTGCACGCGCGCCGCCGCCTCATTGACAGCGCGCTGAAGCTCCTGCTCCCGTTCCCAGCGCTTCTGCGCGCGTTGTGTAGCCGCCAGGGCTCGGCGGATGCCGTCGTCCTGGGGACGCAAGGCGAGGGCGTGCTCCAAGGTGTCGATGGCCTCGTCGTAGCGCTTCTCATCGGTCAGGGCACGAGCCTCTGAGAGCAACGAGAGAACGTCGGACTCGATCTTGCGTTGCTCCGCCTCCTCGATGCGGCGGGACATCGCATCGAGCTCGGTCAGCTCGCCGCACCGCTCACGGGCGGCGTCGAGGATCTCTCTGGCGGAGGTGAAATCGTCGCCGTCGATGGCAAGCTGGATGGCGCCTTCGGCGTCCTCCAGCGCCTTTTTCCGAAGCTGTGTTTCCTCCAGCTCTTTGAGGGCGTGGTGTGCGCGCTGGAGAAAGCTCTCGATCTTGCGATCCCTGGTGCCTGTCGCGGCGAGAAACTCTTCGAGGGAAGCCACGGCCGCCGCCGGCTTCCCAGCGTGTAGGAGCTCGTCCGCCTGTTTGAGCACCTGGTCTCGAGCCAGCTGCCGTTCCCGCTTGGTGATTCGGGCGCGGACATCTTCCAGGGCGCGGCTCAGACCTTGCTCGGCCTCGACCTTGTCCACCAGCTCGCGCGCGGCAGCCAGCTCACCGCGGGCGAGCAGCGCCTCGGCCTCGGCCATGGCCAACGCCAGCACCTGGGTGGTTGACGGGGCAACCGGGTGGGCGGTGGTGTGAGCATCCGCCTTCTCCAGCAACCGCAGCGCTTTCGGGTTGTCGGGATCGAGCTGCAGCACGGTGCCGATCTGCAGCTTGGCCTCCTCGATCTGGCCCAGGTCGATGAGCTTCTCGGCCGAGGCCAGGAAAGAGCTGATCTGCTGGGCCACGGTGAGCTCGCGAGGCGGCTCTGGGGGGGCTGCCTGCGGAGGCACGGCCAGAGGTGGTGAAGCCTCCTCGCCAAGGCGTGGCAGGGGTGGGAGCAGACCTCGTTCCTCGGCCTGCGGTATCGCCGTGGTGGGTGTCTCTTGTGGTTGTGGGGTGGTGCCGACGGCGAACTGCCGGTCCAAGCGGTTCTGGGTCGAGCCGGGCTTTTTGATCGGGATCCGATCGGTGGGGCCGTCCGGCATCACGAAAGCCCGGGCGATGTCCTCGGGCTCGAAAGGGAACTCTGCTGCGAGGGACGCGAGGGCGTCGTTCATGTGATCGGCGCTCGGGAAGCGCTCGGCCTGCTCTTTGGCAAGGGCACGCAGGACGATCGCCCCGAGCTGCTGCGGGATGCGGTGCTCGCGGTCGGTCTCGGTGAACGGCAGAGGCTGGTTGTAAAGATGGGCCGCAACGAGAGTCGGGATGGTGCTGGCCTTGAACGGGCTGCGGTTGGTGAGCAGCTCGTAGAAGACGACCCCCAGCGAGTAGACGTCGCTGCGTGCATCGATCTTGTCGTTCTCGCCCTTGAGCTGCTCGGGTGACGAGTAGCGGACCTTGCCGAGGAAGGTGCCGGCGATCGTCTGGGCCGACGAGCCCTTGAGGACCTTGGCGATCCCCATATCGATGAGCTTGACGACCAGGGGCTCGTCGTCGGTCCGGGTCAGCATCAGGTTGTCGGGGGCGATGTCGCGGTGGATGATGCCTTTCTTGTGGAGATGGCCGAGCGCGGCGAGCGACTGCCGCATGATCTCGATCGCGACCCCCAGCGGTGGGGGACCGATGCGTCCGAGCAGCTCCTCGATCGTGATCCCGTCGATGAACTCCATGACGATGTAGGCGTTGTCCTCGTCGTCGACGGAAAAATCGTAGAGTTGGGCGATGTTGGGATGTCGCAGGCGAATCGCGACCCGGGCCTCCTGTGCGAAGCGCTGGCGGATGTCCTGGTCGCCTTCGAGCTGCGAGCGCAAGATCTTGATAACGCGGACCTCGTCGAGGAGGCGGTGGCGGACCTTGTAGATCGCGCCCATCCCCCCCTCTTTGATCCTCTCGAGGATCTCGTACTTGCCCTCGATGTGCTCGATCGTGCTCACCCCTGCCCCGTTTGCCCTTCCAGCCGTTTCGTCACCCTATTGCCGGTGCAGCACCCTCCGCCATCGCGAGTCGAATCGCCATTATGCCACCGCCAGCGCGGTGCGGCGACGAGTGACGCTCATAACAGCTCGATCTTCCCTGAAGTGGTAGTAACGACGACGCGCGGCCCGGTCCCGGCGAGACGGACCTTGCCCGCCTTCTCGTCGCTGTCGCCGGGGTGTTCCGAGCGGATCTCACCGGTCGCGGTCGCCAGCTCCCCGCCCGGTTGCGTGCTCGGCGGGAGCACCACGCGGACGCGGCCCGAGGTTGCCGTGATACTCACCTCGTCGCCCTTCCCCAAGGCGTCGAACCTCAGCGCGACCGAGCCGCCCGAGGTCACGACCGCAACCGGCCCCAGCAGGCCGTCGGCACGAACCTGGCCGCTCGTGGTGTCGGCGCGCAGGGCGCGCACCCCTCCAGCCAGCACGACATCCCCGGAGGCGCTGCGGGCGAGGACCCGATCGATGGCCCGTGTGGCGCGTATCAGGACGCCGCCCGAGGTCGTCCGAGCCTCCACCTCGGGAGCCCAGCCGACGAGTTCGATGTCGCCGGAGGCCGCCCGCAGCCGGAGCGGGCGGCTGGAGCCAAACTCGCCCTCGGCGCGCAGGTTGCCGGAGCTGGTGGAAAGGTCCGCTCTGACCGCCGGGGGAATGACCAGCTCGATCCGAGCGCGGCTGACGAGCACGCCCTTGAAGAGCCGCAGACCGCCCGGATCGGGGGCGACGAGCCGCAGCTCCCCTCCGCGGTCGTCGAAAGTCGGACGGTGGGCGTCGATCCACGCTGTCGCCTGTGCCTCGCTGAACGCGCCAGCTACCAGCTCCACCTTGATCCGGATCTCCTCGATCTCGGCCACCCGCACCAGAAGATCGAGCGGGCCCGCGTCGATGAGCACGAGCTTTCCGGCTGGCGCTGGGAAAGCACGGGAGATCTCTTCCCGTTTCTCGGCTCCACCGGCGACCGTGCCGACAGCCAGCACCAGCACCGCAATGACGAGCGTGCGCATAGCTCCTCCGCAGACAGGCCATCGTATCGACCGGCGGAGCCACAGGCAAGTCGTGCCTCGTCGATGACGTGACGGGGCGCACATTGACGGTTCAAAGCAGGAATGACGGCGCGCTTTGGCTCGGCCGGCGCCGATCGAGCTTGACAACCAGCACGAAAAGGCTTATAAAACGCGGCCTAGAGGGTATCAGATGTGTCCCTCGTGGAGGTGTGGCCCGCTCGTAGAGAAGCGGAGCGCAGGGTGCGCGCTCCCACCGCGCTCGGGCAACCGGTATGTCTGGCCCGGTCATGAGGACCGAGCTCTATACGACGATGGAAACGTTCTATTGGGCATTCTGGACGGATGCCCTCCTCGTTAGGAGGAAAGGAGAAACCGATGCGTAGGAATCTGTTCGTTGGCGTCATGCTATTGGTCGTGGCCGTCGTGGCCGTTGGCTGCGCGAAGCCGCCGCAGCAGGAGATCGATGCTGCGAAGGCCGCCCTCGTCGCTGCTGAGCAGGCCGAGGCGCCCAAGTACGCGACCGGCGAGTGGGACCGGGCCCAGACCGCGATGAATGCGGTCAACGCCGAGCTCGAGGCGCAGCAGGCCAAGTTCGCCCTCTTCCGCTCCTTCACCAAGGCCAAGCAGCTCATCGCCGAAGCCACCAATGCTGCCAACGCCGCGAAGGACGCGGGGATCGCTGGCAAGGAGAAGGCGAAGAACGAGGCGCAGGCCGCCATTGACGGCGTGAAGGCCGCCGTGACCTCCGCCAACGAGGTGTTCGCCGCCCTGGACAAGTGCCGTCGCAAGCCCAAGGATATGAAGAAGGACCTCGAGATGATGAAGGGGAACCTGGATGGCTACGCCGCCCAGGTCACCGACCTCGACGGCAAGTTCGGCCGTGAGGATTATCTCGGCGCCAAGGCGCAGGCCGATGCCCTCAAGGCTCAGGTCGAGGCGATGGTGAACGAGCTCAACGCTGCCAAGACCAAGATCAGGTGCTGACGTTTCGAAACGATGCCCCACAACAACCGGCGGTGCCTCACCGCCGGTTGTTGCTTTCGGCCCTGATTGCTCTGGCGGCGTTGGGTATCACCGCTTGCAATCGCCGCGAGCCGACCGACGTCGCCGGATTCCGGGCCGCGCTCGGACGGGCCATTCGTCTGGTTCGACAGGAGTCCCCGCAGAAGGCCCGGAACCTCGAGCGGCTGCTGGGCGAAGCCGAGGTGGCGAGTGCGGCGGAAGCCGCGACGCCATGGTGGGAAGGCAGTGTTGGGCGGTCCGAAGCTGCCTGGGCGCGGGCGATGCAAGAGGCGGGTGACGCGACACGTCAGACACGCGCGTTTCGGCGTCTGGCTGTGGAACGCACGAGCGGCCTCCTGCGGGCGACCCGGGATGATGTCGCTCGTGCCCGGGCCGAGATCCGCGAGGCCGGTATGGGCAGGCGGGAGGGCGCGGCGATGGAGAGAGCCGCGAACCGGCTGGCGACGGCAGAACGCCTGATGGGGGCCGGCGCGCACACGGCCGCCGGGGTGGAGCTCGAGGCCGCTCGTCAGGACTGCGCCATCGTCCACGCTGCCTGGTCCGGGCTGCACGCGCGCTTTTCGGACCCGGTGCTGCGGCGGCAGTGGCGGAGCTGGGTGGCCGATACGATCGAGACATCAGAAAGCCAGGGAGAGGTGGCGATCATCGTCGACAAGCTGCGCCGGAGGGTGCTGCTTTACGACGCCGGTCGGGAGGTGGGGAGCTTCCGTGCCGAGCTTGGAGCTAACGGTCTGCGTCGCAAGGAGCATGCAGGTGACCGGGCCACTCCGGAGGGGAGGTACTGGGTCGTAGAGCGCAAGGAAGGGCGTCACACCCGCTACTACAAGGCGCTCCTCATCAACTATCCTAATGACGAGGACAGGATGCGATTCGCCCTCGGCAAGACCCGAGGTGTGATCCCCCACCGAGCCGGGATCGGCAGCCTCATCGAGATCCACGGGGATGGCGGGGCAGGCCGTGACTGGACGGATGGGTGCGTGGCGCTTACCAACGAGGACATGGACCGCGTCTACGCGGTGACCCGGGTTGGCACGCCGGTGACGATCGTCGGGACGTATGAGCGCTGACGGACGGTTCGTGCTTGGCGTGCAGGTGGAGCGCCCGCGCCGCCGCTGGGTGTGGCTCGTGCTGCCGGGTCTGGTGGCGGTGCTCGTGCTTTCCGGCGGCTGCCTCGGCTTGCTGCGAGCCGGTCGGCCGCTCGTGGCCACGCGGTTCGAACTCACGCCGGTGCTGTCTGGCAGCTTCGGCTCCGGGATCGGGGTGGAGAAGCGGGCGGCCCGCGCCGAGGCCGAGCTGCGGCGCTTGGCGCCGCGCGGGGCCTACATCGTCATCGACACGTACCGCAACCGCCTCCACCTCCTTGAGGACGGGAAGGTGTTGCGATCGGCGATCTGCTCGACCGGCACCGGACGGGTCTTGCGCGATCCGCGCAACGGACGGGAGTGGGTGTTCGACACGCCGATGGGTGAGAGGATCATCGAGAACAAGCGAAAGGACCCTCCATGGGCGAAGCCCGACTGGGCGTTCATCGAGGAGGGCTACCTGCCCCCTCCGCCCGGTTCGCCCGAGCGGTGGGATAACGTGTCGCTCGGCGACTACGGGCTGTACATGGGGGACGGCTACATCATCCACGGAACCCTTTTCAAGAGCTTGCTCGGCCGTCGCGTTACCCATGGCTGCGTCCGCTTGGGGGACGAGGATCTGGAGTTCGTGTACAAGAATGCTCCGCTTGGTACTCGCGTGTATCTGTACTAGTGTCCTGACGGGCGTGGTAGGAGCGGGAAACGAGCCGCCAAACCCCCTCCACGTGGCCTCGCGCGAGCTCGAGCTGTCGGTCGCCAAGAAGGCCGAGATCTACCTCCTGCTGAGCCCCGAGCGGCGCGCTCTCGAGGTGCGCGCGCGTGGCATTACCCTCGACTGCGTGAGCCTGGGCGGGATCGAGCTGCTCAGCCAGCAGCGCATGATCGGCCGCAGCCTCCCATCGGCCCCGTCGGTGCCGGCGCGGTGGGTGGTCAAGGAGGGTCCGGGTGACGCCGACCGGGAGGTCATCGCCCCGGAGGTACTCCGCCCGATGCCGAAGGAGGGCGAGGAGGAAGAGGAGCCGGTGCCCAACCCCGCCCCTGCAGGAGCAGGGCCGACACCAACCCCGACGCCGATCCCCGAGCCACCGGTCTCCTACCGGGTGACGCTCGAGAACGGTTGGGATATCTGGATCACCGACCGGCTGCCGCAGCAGGGCTTCCTGCACCTGATCGGTGCCGCCATCCAGGACGGCTGGCGCCGGTGGCGCGGGCAAGGTACCGACCTGGCTCCAGCCGTGACGTTGGTCATGACGGCGGAGGATGCCCGGCGCCTCCACCACCTTTTCCGTACCGGCACCACCATCATCGTCACTGCTGGCGAGCACTAGGCTGTGCCCTGTGCCGCCACCGATCCGTACGGCCCCCGCCACGGGTGTCGGCCGGCGGCGAGCCAGAGCCGCTCAGTGGAGGCGGAGACGGGAGACGCGCTCGACGACGTCGCGGAAACCGGGGTTGACAGCCAGGACCTCGGTGAAGCTGCCGAGCGCCTCGGCGGTGCGGCCCGCCGCTTCCTGAGCCCGACCTAGCTCGTAGCGCAGGCCGAGGATGGACTCCGGTCCCAGCCGCGGTGCGGTGAGGCCCCGGGCGTACCACTCTGCAGCCTGCTCGGGCAGGCCCTTCTCCATGTAGCAGGTGCCGATCATCGAGGCGCTCTCGACGAACAGCTCGGCGCTCTTGAGGGCGAGCTGGAACTCACCGATTGCCTCGTCGAGAAGGCCCATCTCGCGGTACGCGAGGCCGAGGTTGAAGTGCGTGTCGTAGTCCTGCTCCTGGATCTGCTCGGCGACGCCCCGCTGGAACTCCCGGAACAGCTCCTCGATCGAGACCTCGCCCCCCTTTCCCACCCCGGTCGCCTCGGCGACGAGCTCGTCCTCGGCCAGCTCCTTCTCGAGCTCAGCCGCGAGATCGAAGAACTGCTCTTCCTCCGAGAACAGCTCGGACGCCGTCGCTTCGGGGCCCGCCGCCGGCTTCTCCTCGTCCCAGCCGCGCGCCTTGAGGAGAGCGTGGCGTGAGCGCACCTCGGGGTGATCGGCAAAGCCTTCGCGCAGTTTGAGCAGGAGCTTCGCGGCCTCATCGAGTAGCCCCTGTTGGATGAAGAAGTCGAGCTCGCCGAGCTGCTCGGGCGTCGGACCGCCCAAGATCTCGTGCACCTCGACGAGGTCGATCGGCGTCTCCAGCACCTCCGCCTCCTCCGGTGTGGGAGGGGGGGGCTCGGGCAGCTGGGAAGCTCCCGCCTGGGCAGCGGCGATCGCCGCATCCGGTGTCGTTGCCGGAACGGCGGCCTCCTCGACGGGGCTCGTTGCCTCCGCCGAGATCTGTGGTGCCAGGGGCTCAGCCGGAGGAAGCGTCGTCGGCGGCCCGACAAAAGCCTCCCCGCCTCCCTCGGCAGGGGTGACGGGGACAGCTGGCGCGGTGGCTTCCCTGCCCGGTGTGTCCACCAACGGCAGACTGAGGTCGATCACCGGCTCCGCCGCCGCTGCCGGCTTGCGTCGGATTGGGGTCGGAGGGAGGCCCAGGGCGCCCAGATCGAGCTCCAGCTCGGCAGGTTTGGAGACGGATCTGGGCCAGCCGGCAGGGGAAGGCTGAGGCGTGGGAGAAAGGCCGAGCATGGCCTCGAGAGCCCCCAGCTTCACCGGCGGCGCACTGGTCGTGCGGGGTGGGGCAAAGGCGGCAGCCCGTGTTCCCACCAGGTCTTCCAGCGACAGCGGTGAACCGGACTCCACCCGGGGGGCGCGGCTCGCGGGCGGGGAAGGCTCGGAAGCCGAGAGCTCGACCGGTTGCGGCGCACCGTCGGCAGACACCCGGACGTCGGTTGTCGATGACGAGGTCGACGCCGCGAGGTCGGGTGTCCACCCATCGAGCTCTGCCGGCTCTGCGAGCTGGACCGGGGTCGGAGTGACGATGGGCTCGCCAACGAGGCTTTCGACCGGCTCGAAAGCAGCCATTGGCTCGACTGGTACCGGCTCCCACACGGGGTCGAAGCTGGTGGTGGGTGGCGTCGGCTCTTCGGGTTGGGTGGGCGGTGTCGTACCGATCTCGAGTCTCGGGGGTGCGCTGGCAACGGCAGGCGCAGACACCGGCTCATCGATCGGGGCCTGCTCGTCACCCAGGGTCGCCAGCAGTACCTGCGCTTCTGCATGATCGGGGAAGAGCGCCACCAGGCGCCGGAGGTGGGAGGTCGCTTTGTCGACGAGGCCGTACTTGGCAAAGACCTGGGCCTCCGTGAACATCTCGTCGGCCGGAGAGGGTGGGGTGGCGGTCGGCGTGGCGAGGCTCGGCACCGGTGCCGCCGGTGGTGGCGGAGTCTCTGCTGGAGCGGCCCAAGCATCGGTGTTGACCTGGGCCGTATCGGTGTCCATGAGACTGACCTCAGGTGGGATGTCGACGTCGATGAACTCGACCGACACCTCTTCCTCCGAGGCAGGAGCCGAAGCCGCTGCCGGTGTGGCGGGACGGATGACCGGCGGCGCCGGCTGCGGGGAAAGCGGGGTGCTGGCTGGTGAAGGAGCTACCGCGAGCCGCTGTGCGACCGACAGCCCAAGCGTCTCGGCCAGCTCCCCCAGACGCTTGACGATCGCGGGATCGGTCGGACTGCGTCGGACCAGACGCTTGTGGAGATCGGCGGCATCATCCTTGCGACCTTCGCGAAGGTACGCTTCGGCCAGCGCGACCTCGATCGTAACCACCATGTCGTGATCGTTCAAGCGCTCGAAAACGCGATTGGCACGGGTAAGCACGTCGATATCCGCGGGTGCACTGCGCAGCAGGCGTTTGACGAGCGTGGCAGCGCGCGCGACGTCGCCGGCCTTGAGCAGACGGTCCACCGCCGGGAGGAGGTAGTCTTTCGCCTCCTCGGCCTCACCGACACGCAGCATGACGTCGCCGTAGAGCTGAATGACGTCGGTGCGCTCACCGATCTCCGGCATGAGCTCGTCGAGATAGGCCCGGGCTGTGTCCAGATCGCCGGCTTCGGCGTAGGCATGGACCGCGGCACGCCGCAGCTCGTATCCCGTCTTGGTCACCGCGACAGCTTTGGCGGCGAGCTCGACCGCCGGTTGCACCCGCCCGGCCGTGAGCATGGCGTCGACGCACGGAGCCACGAAGTCTCCGTTGTCGGGGCCCAGCTCGATCGCGCGGTGGTAGAGTATGACCGCCTCGTCGATCATGTTCCGACCGAGCAGAAAACGGCCCAGGGCGTCGATCTCGGTGGTGGCTGCCTGGGCGTCGCCGCTTTGGACCAGAAGGTCGACCAGCTTGGCGCGCGCCTGGAAGTTGGACGGCTCGAGCTCGGTGAGGCGCCGCGAGACACGCACCGCTTGCTCGAGGTTGCGGCCACGCAGAAACCAGTCGGCGAGGGTGGTGAGCTGCTGGCGCCCCTCGACCACGAGCCCTTGCTTGAAGTAAAGGTCGGCCAGCCGCTCGTAGGTCTGCGTGCGTTGGGGGTCGAGCCGGTTGACCTTCTTGTAGATTGCGATCGCCTTGAGAAAGAAGCCGTCCTGCGCGAAGTGTTCGGCGATCTGCTGGTAGACGTCGATGGCCTCGTCAATGCGGTTGACGCGCACCAGGAGGTCGCCCAGGCGGTTGAGGGTATTGGTGTCGTTCGGAGCCTGCTCGAGCGCCCGCCGGTACTCCTTGATCGCGGCGTCGAGCTTGCCGCGGGCCGCGAGCTTCTCGGCCTCCTGCAGGATCTGCTCGCGCTTTACCGTCGCCATCACACGGCTTCCCGAGGTAATGCTAACACACGGATCGGGGCAAAGGACCGTCGGTGCAGGCAACACGGCCCTTCCCGAGCGAGCGCCTCGAGGTGCGGTGACGATCCGTACCCGACGTTTTGAGCCCAGGCGTAGGCGTCGAAGCGGATCGCCAGCCGGCGCATGAGGTGGTCGCGCGACACCTTCGCCAGGATCGACGCGGCGGCGACGCAGCAGTACCGGGCGTCAGCCCGCGGCTCGGCGAGCCAGGGAAAAGGCAGGCCGGGCAGGCTGACGGCGTCGCTCACCACCATCCCGGGTACGACTCCGAGGGCACACACGGACTGCCGCATGGCGCTGCGGGTGGCCTCGAGAATGTTGGTTGCGTCGATTTCGGCCGGGCTGCGGTGGGCGACCGTCCAGGCCAAAGCCCGGCTCCGGATGGCCCCGGCGAGGTGCTCTCTTTGCCGCGGCGTCAGCCGCTTCGAGTCGTCGAGGTCACCGATGGGATGCGCCGGATCGAGGATGACGGCGGCGACGGTGACTGGCCCGGCGAGTGCGCCTCGACCCGCCTCATCAACGCCGGCCACATATCCGTATTTGCTGCGAAGAAGCTTATCAAGGGAGCCATCCGGCGGCGCCGGTCTCACCGCTTGTGGAACTCCTCCTCGATGCGGGCTGCCTTGCCCTTGAGGTCGCGCAGGTAGTAGAGCTTGGCACGCCGGACGCGACCATGGCGGACGATCTCGATCCGGTGGATGCCGGGCGAGTGAAGCGGGAACACCCTTTCGACGCCGATAGAGTACGAGATCTTGCGGACGGTGAAGGTCTCCCGCAAGCCGCCTCCACGGCGTCCGATCACAACGCCCTCGAAAACCTGGATCCGCTCCTTCTCGCCTTCGCGAACCTTCACGTGTACACGCACCGTGTCGCCGGGCCCGAAGGGCGGGATATCGGTGCGAAGGTAGTCCTTCTCGAGCTCGCGCATGTCCATTACGACCTCCAGCCTCGACCGCACCTCTCGGGACGCGGGCGCGGACCGGCGATTATACACGGCGGGTTGGCGATCGGGAAGGGGTATCAGGCGCCTTCCGGGGGCTGCCAGTCGATCTTCTCGCGTGCCGCTGTTTCGACCGTCAGTTGCCGAACCTCATCGGGCAGTCGCGACCAGTTGGCGTTGAGCAGGTCGGGTCGGCGAGAGAGCGTGAGCCGCACTGCCTGCTCGAGGCGCCATCGTCGGATGCGCTCGTGATGGCCGGAGGCCAGGACCGGGGGGACGCTCCGGCCCTCGAACGTCGGCGGCCGAGTGTAGACGGGGTGGTCGAGCAAGTACGAGGTGAAGGAGTCGCTCGCCACGGAGCCAGGGTCGCCGACCACACCCGGTACGTGCCGTGCCACCGCGTCGACGATCGCCAAGGCGGCCAGCTCCCCGCCTGAGAGGACGAAATCCCCCAGCGAGATCTCATCCGCCTGCAGCAGCTCGTGGGCCCGCTCGTCCAGGCCTTCGTACCGTCCGCACACGACGACGAGGCGCTCGCTGTGGGCGAGCTCCTGGGCAACGGTGTCGGTGAAACGGCGGCCCCGCGGGTCAGGAAGAACCACCCGGCAGCCGCTCGGCGCGGCGTTGACGAGCTCACGGACGGCGGGCACGACCACGGAGGCCAGGACGACCATGCCGGGTCCGCCTCCGTACGGCACGTCGTCGACCTGGCCGTAGCGGTTGATCGCCCAGCGCCGGAGGTCGTGGACGCGAAGGTCGAGCGTTCCGCGGACGGCGGCTCGCCCCAACACCCCCGTGCTGAGGTAGGCCTCCACCGGCGCAGGGAGGAGCGTCAGAACGTCACAGCGCATCGCCGTCGAAAAGCCCGCCGGGAGGATCGAGGACGATTCGCCGGGCAGCGGTGTCGACTCTCACGACAATCGGACTCACGAACGGTACGAGTACCTCGCTGCCGCTCTCGCTCCGCACTGCCAGCAGCGCCTGCGCCCCGCCGGGGAGCAGCGAGTCGACGGTGCCGAGAGCGTGGCCGTTCGCAAGGCAGCACGTACAGCCGACGAGCTCGTGCTCGTAGTAGAAGGTCGGAGGTAGCGCCGCCCGCTCGCGGGCAGGCAGGAACAGCCACCACCCCCTCAGCTTCTCGGCCTCCGAGCGGTTGGAGACGCCGGCGAAGGCGATGAGCCACGCGTTCTTGTGCCAGCGGACGGTGTGGACAGGCCGAAAAGAAGTCGGAACCTCGAGCCCCAGACCGACCTCGACCCCAGCCTGCAGTCGGTCCGGGAAGTCGGTGACCACCTCAACCGCCAGCTCCCCATGTACGCCGTGCGGTTTGCTGACACGCCCCACCGCGAGCCACTGGGGGCCAAGCTCGGGCTCGTCCTTACTCAAGGATCTCGAGCTCGAGGCGCTTGTGGACCTTCATCCCGGCAGCCGTGAGCAGCGTCCTGATAGCTCGGGCCGTCTTGCCCTGCTTGCCGATGACCTTGCCGAGGTCCTCGGGTGCCACCCGCAGCTCCAGGAGTGTGGTCTTCTCACCGCGCACCTCGGTCACCCGAACGCTCTCCGGCCGGTCCACGAGCGCTCGTGCGATCTGCTCTACCAGCTCCTTCATGTCAGCCTCCAGCGTGCTGCCAGTACCCGGCCTAGGTGGCAGATCGGCCAACCAGGCTGGCCACGGTCTCGGACATCCGGGCCCCGCGCGCGAGCCAGTAGTCGATGCGTTCGCGGTTGAGGGTGGCCTCGGCGGGGTTGGAGCGCGGGTTGTAGAAGCCGACCTCTTCCAATACCGCGGCTGTCGGCGTCTGCCTTCCGTCGGAGACCACCACCCGGTACACGGGGCGGCGGTTCGAACCCATGCGCCGCAGTCGAATCATCAGCATTGCACACTCTCCTTCGTCGTCTCGCGGCTGGGCCGCGAGCTGTGCATTCTAGCAGAATGCCGCGTCCACGGTCACAAGCCCATGCCGCGGAGAACCCGCCGGGGGTCGGCTCCCGAGCCAAAACGTCGCAGCATGCGCTTCATCTCGGCGTGCTGGCGCAGCAAGCGGTTGACCTCCTCGACGGTGGTGCCGGCCCCACGGGCGATTCGCCGCCGCCGAGAGCCGTTGATGACATCGGGACGGCGGCGCTCGAGCGGCGTCATGGAGGCAATGATGGCCTCGAAGCGCACCAGCTTGCGTTCATCCACATCGACGTTGCGAAGGTTACGGGCACCGGGCAGAAGATCCACGAGCTGACCGAGCAGGCCGCCGCCACGCATCTGCTTGAGCTGCTCACGCAGGTCGTCGAGGTCGAACCCCTCCTTGCGAAGCTTCTTTTCGAGCTCGGCGGCGCGCTTCTCGTCCACCGCGGCTTGTGCCTTCTCGATGAACGTGACCATATCGCCCATGCCGAGGATCCGGGACGCCATTCGGTCAGGGTGGAACGCCTCGAGATCCTCCAAGCGCTCGCCGATGCCGGCGAGGCGGACGGCCTTGCCGGTGACGGTCACCACCGAGAGAGCGGCACCGCCGCGGGCGTCGCCGTCCAGCTTGGTGAGGATGACGCCGGTGAGAGGCAGGCTGGCGCCGAAAGCCTGCGCCTGTCGCACCGCATCCTGGCCCGTCATGGCATCGGCAACCAGCAGGGTCTCGCTCGGGTTGAGGATCTCCCGGACCTCGGCGATCTCGGTCATGAGCTGCTCGTCCACGTGGAGGCGGCCGGCGGTATCGAGGACGACGACCTCGAACCCCTTGCGCCGCGCCTCGATCAGCGCCGCGCGTGCGATGTCGGTGGGCTTGGCGTAGGCGTGAGTGTCGAGCACCGGCAGCCCCGCCTGGCGTCCGAGCTGCTCCAGCTGTTCCCGGGCGGCCGGGCGCTGCGTGTCGGCCGGGGCCAGCAGGACGTGCTTGCCGACCTTGGACTTGATGAACAGCCCGAGCTTGGCGGCGGTCGTCGTCTTGCCGGTGCCTTGCAACCCGACGAGCATGATCGGCGATGGGAAACCCTTGAACCGAAGTGGCTTCTGTTCTCCTCCCAGAAGTCTGGTCAGCTCCTCGTGAACGATCTTGACGACATGCTGGGCAGGGGTCAGGGAGGACAGCACCTCCTTGCCGAGCGAGCGCTCGCGCACGCGAGACACGAAGTCCTTGACCACCACCAGGGCGACATCGGCCGAGAGAAGGGCGCGGCGGATCTCAACCAGGGCGTCGTCGAGGTGCTTCTCGGTGAGATGCCCCTCGCCGCGAAGGGTACGGAAGACCTTCTGGAGTCGATCGGAGATGGCCTCGAGCATGCGCCTCCCAGGACCCGGAAGTCTACCTGCACGAGGGTCCGTGCTCAAGGGCCGGGAAAAAGATGCGCCAGGCGTTCGCCCGGCGCATCATCATCGGTAGCTGGGGACACCCTCCGGATGTGGGCCCGTATGCTACAGCTTGGCCACGATCGCTTTCGCCATATCGAGGGTCGACGAGGTGCCCCCCATGTCGTACGTGCGTGCGGAGCCCTCGGCGATGACCGCGGCCACCGCTGTCTCGAGCCGAATGCCCATCTCCTTCTCACCCAACCAGTCGAGCATCATCTTGGCGGCGAGGATGGTTGCGATGGGGTTGGTCTTGTATTGCCCAGCGTACTTCGGGGCCGAGCCGTGAGTGGGTTCGAAGACGGCGAGCTTCTCGCCGATGTTGCCAGAGCAAGCGAAACCGAGCCCACCCACCATTTGGGCGCAGAGGTCGGAGATGATGTCGCCGTAGAGGTTGGGCGCCACCAAGACGTCGTAGTTGAAGGGGTTCTTGAGGAGCCACATGCACATGGCGTCGATGTTGGCGTCGTCGGTGGCGATGGAGGGGAAGCCTCTCGCGATCTCTTTGAAGGTCTCGAGAAACAGGCCGTCAGTAGCCCGTACCACGTTTGCCTTGTGGACGCAGGTCACCTTCTTGCGCCCGAAACGCTGGGCGAACTCGAAAGCGGCCCGGATGATGCGCTCGCATCCCGCGCGGGTGTTGATCTTGGTCGAGATCGCGTACTGCTCGAGCGGCACATCCTTGAAGGCGGCGAACGGCTTCGAGAGCCGGCTCAACGTCGCCGCCAGCTCGGCCGGCACGGGGCTGAACTCGACCCCGGCGTACAGGTCCTCGGTGTTCTCACGGAACACGACGAGGTCGATCCCCTCCTTGAAGTTGAGGGGGTTGCCAGCGTAGGCCTTGCAAGGCCGCAGGCACGTGTACAGGTCGAAGAGCTGGCGCATGCGGACGATCGGCGATCGGTACACCAGCCCCTTCCCCTGCAGCTCGGGCACGAGCTCGGCCTCGGCGGCTTTCACCGGCTTGGAGGTGATGGCGCCGAAAAGCGCGGCGTCGACGGAGCGCAATAGCTCTACGGTACGGGCGGGGAAGGCGTCACCCTCGCGGCACCAAAACTCCCAACCGATGTCGCCGTGGAGGTACTCGGCGTCGAGCTGCATGGTGTCGAGGACGATCTTGGTAGCCTCCATGACGTCGTTACCGATGCCGTCTCCAGGTAGCCATGCGATGCGGTACTTGGCCATCTCCGTTCTCCTTCTCATGCAGGTGGTTGCCCCTTTCCGAGGGCCCGCGGACGGCGCCAATCATCCCATAGTTCGGAGCGCAATGGAAGAGCGTGACGGGCAGCGAGGCGCCTGGAAGCCGGTGAGGTAACCCCGGTCTCGCCGACTACCGGGTGTCGGGACGTGGACTTTCCGAGCTTTCGCTCGGCGACCGCTCGTCCGCTTCGCCGACGCGATCCCGGGCGTGGCACGTTGGTACGAGCTGGGGACGGCGGGCACGCGATGCCTGCGCCGTTGCCCGGTGGCGATGCGGGTCGGCAGTGGGTGTGGTAGCCTCACGCCGATAGGTATGATTCGCTTCGGCACCTCGGGCTGGCGGGGCGTGGTCGGTCAGGAGTTCACGTTCCGCAACGTAAGGCTGGCGATGGACGCCGTGGCCAGGGTGCTCCGTAGCCACGGCGAGCACGGCGAGGTCGTCGTCGCGTACGATACCCGCCTCCTCTCGGAGAAGTTCGCCCAGGAGGCTTCAGCCGTCTTCACCCACCATGGCTTCGAGACCGTGCTCGCCGAGCGGGACCTACCCAGCCCCTGTGTGGCAGCGGCGGTACGGGCGCGCGGGGCGAGCTTGGGGGTGGTCTTCACGGCCTCTCACAACCCGCCCGAGTACTACGGTGTCAAGCTCTTCACCCGCGACGGGACGGGCGCTGGGCGGGCGCTGAGCGACGAGATCGAGCGGATGGCGAAGGCACTGTCGCCGGCCCACGAGGACTTCTACGTTCCTCAACGTCACCTCAGCCATCGCACCTCGCTCTCCGCGCCGTATCTCGAGAGCCTGCAAAACGGCATCGACTGGGACGCCGTCCGTAGGCGTGGGTTGACGATCTGCGTCGACCCTTTGTGGGGCACGGCCAGGGAGTTTCTCGACCGCATCCTGATCGCCAATCAGGTGACGACGCACGTGGTACACGGCACCAAAGATCCCTACTTCGGAGGCTACTCGCCCGAGTGCACACCGCCCAACCTGGCGGATCTCCGCGAGCTGGTGCGGCAGACAAAGGCCGATCTGGGCCTCGCCACCGATGGCGATGGGGACCGTTTCGGCATCATTGACGGGGCGTGCCGGGTCGTGACGCCGAATCTCGCCATCGCCCTGCTCATGGAGTACCTGGTGCGGCGGCGCCGCCTGGTCGGTGGGCTCGGCAGGACCGTTGCGACGACGAGGCTCGTCGATCGCATCGGCCACGCGTACGGCCGCGAGGTCGTGGAAACCCCCGTGGGCTTTTTCCACTTTGGGCCCGACCTGGTCTCGGGGCGTCTGGGCGTGGCGGCCGAGGAATCGGCCGGCCTGGGGGTCGCGACCCATCTTCCCGAACGCGATGGCCTGTACGCGGCGCTCCTGGTGGTCGAGATGGTGGCAGTCGAGGGTCGCTCGTTGGGCGAGCTGGCACGCGACCTGGCCGCGCGGCACGGCACCTTGCTTTTGCGACGAGTCCGACTCCCGCTCAACGACCGAACCAGGGCCGCCCTGGCCCGCCTGCAGCAGGGCATGCCCGATCGGCTCGGGGATGCCCAGGTGGTTCGATGCGACTGTCGTGACGGGGTTCTGCTCGAGCTGGCCGACTGTAGTTGGGTGTTGATCCGACCGGCTGCAACGGAGCCGCGGTTGCGCATCTACGCGGAGGCGCCGACGATTCGGCGTCTCCATTCGTTAGTCCGCGAGGCGCGGGCTCTGGTGCAGCGGGCCGAGGAGGGGGTCTGAAATGTTCGAGATCGACGAAATCGTGGGACGCGAGGTCCTGGACTCGAGGGGTAACCCGACTGTCGAGGCGGAGGTCACTCTGTCGGGTGGGGCGGTTGGGCATGCCATCGTCCCCTCCGGCGCCTCGACTGGTAGCCGCGAGGCACTCGAGCTGCGCGACGGCGACAAGAGCAGGTTTCGGGGCAAGGGGGTGCTGAAGGCGGTCCAAGCGGTGAACGGCGAGATCGCCGATGCCCTCATGGGCTTCGACGCGCGCGACCAGGCGGGGATCGATCGTACCCTCATCGAGCTCGATGGCACCGAGGACAAGAGCCGTCTGGGTGCCAACGCGATCCTGTCGGTATCGCTCGCGGTCGCCCGCGGCACCGCGGAGCAGCTCGGCCTGCCGCTATACCGCTATCTCGGAGGTACCGCTGCGACGCGATTGCCGGTTCCCTGCATGAACCTCATCAACGGCGGGGCGCATGCCGACAACTCTCTGGATATCCAGGAGTTCATGGCGGTGCCGCTAGGTTTTTCGAGTTACCGCGAAGGGCTACGGGCCGGCGTCGAGGTCTTCCATGCGCTACGCGAGCGTCTCAGGAAGGCCAAGCACGTCACGGCGGTCGGGGACGAGGGGGGGTTCGCCCCGAGCTTGACGAGCAACCGCAGCGCCCTCGAGTTTCTCGTCGCGGCGATCGAGGACGCTGGCTACACCCCCGGCGAACAGGTCGCGATCGCTCTCGACTGCGCTGGCAGCGAGCTGCGCACGGGCGAAGGGTATTTTCTGCCCGGCGAAGGCCGGCACGGCTTGAGCCACGACGACCTCATCGGGCTGTACGAGGAGTGGGTCCGGGACTTCCCAGTGGTGTCGATCGAGGATGGTCTGGCGGAGGACGACTGGGAGGGTTGGCGGAAGCTGCAGGAGCGGCTGGGCGGCCAGGTGTTGCTGGTCGGGGACGACATCTTCGTCACCAACCCCAGGATCCTCGCCCGTGGCCTCAAGGAGAACGTCGCCAACGCGGTGCTGATCAAGCTCAACCAGATTGGCACTTTGTCCGAAACGCAGGCGGCGCTTCGCATGGCGCTCCACCACGGTTGGAAGGCGATGGTCTCCCATCGCTCAGGCGAGACCGAGGACACAACCATTGCCGATCTGGTGGTGGCGTGCGGGTGCGGCCTCATCAAGACCGGCTCGGCCTCACGCTCGGATCGGGTTGCCAAGTACAACCGGTTGCTGCGCATCGAAGAGGAGCTGGGGAACGCGGCGGAGTACGCCGGGCGGGGGCCCTTTTCGAGGTGAGCAGGTTCAGCCGCTGGGGCGTGTGGCTGGGTCTGCCGGTGCTGGCAGGCATTGCGGCCTGGGGTGCCTGGCGCGGCGTCGCCGAGGCCCGACGGAGCCGCCTCGAGGCGCGAGCGCTCGAGGCGCGTCGGACGAGCCTCGATGACGCCAACCGTCTGCTCCGCCGAGAGGTGAACGCCCTGCGTACGGAGCTGGCGGCCCGCCAGCGTGCTGCCCGTCAGGTGCTGGATGTGGTTGCGCCTGGCGAGGTCTTGGTCGTGGTGTCTCCGCCCCTGCCATCCGCGGGAGGCAACGGCGCGGCAACCCGACGGGGCTCGGCCTAGGAGATGGACGTCAAGCAGCTCGGCCGCTACGAGATCGAGAAGGTGCTGGGGCGCGGCGCCATGGGCGTCGTCTACTTGGCTCGCGACCCTGTCATCGGCCGCCAGGTTGCCCTCAAGACCTTGGCCCTGCCGGCCGAGGCCGACGAGGCGGAGGAGTTCCGCCAGAGGTTCTTGCGTGAGGCTCAGGCTGCTGGACGGCTCAGCCATCCTGCCATCGTCACCGTCCATGACGCTGGGGTCGACAGCGTGACCGGTCTCTCGTACATGGCGATGGAGTTCATCGAAGGGCGCAGCCTGAGGGATCTGCTGCGGGCCGGACAGCCGTTCACCTTCAGTGAGGTCGCCCGTGTCGGTACCGCCTTGGCGGGAGGGCTCGACTACGCTCACGGCAAGGGTGTGGTGCATCGCGACATCAAGCCCGCCAACATCATTCTGACGCCGCAGGGGTTGGTGAAGATCACCGACTTCGGCGTCGCCCGCCTCGAGACCTCGAACCTCACGGTAACGGGCCAGTTCATCGGCACCCCCAACTATATGTCGCCGGAGCAGGTCTCCGGCGGCACCGTGGACGGACGCAGCGACCTTTTCTCTCTTGGTGTCGTGCTCTTCGAGATGCTGACGGGGGGACGGCCGTTCGTCGCGCAGTCGCTCACCGAAGTCACTTTCAAGATCGTCCACGAGGCGGCGCCGATCCCGTCCCGAGCTCGTCCCGGTCTGCCTCCAGCGTTCAACCCCATCATCTTGAAGCTCCTCGAGAAAGAGCCCTCCCGGCGCTACGCCCGCGGGAACGACGTAGCTCGGGCTCTGGATGCCTTGCGGCGCGTGCTGGCAGGCCTTCCGGGGCAGCCGCCCGTCGCCGTGGCGGCGCCGTTCGCTGGTCCAGGTGCTGCCGAACCCCCGGTGGCCAGCGTCGTGGCCACGCCCACGGCGACCCGCGCGACGGAGCTCACGACCCCCCCGAGTCTGCCGGCCGGGGTGGCCGATGCGGCTGGGCCGGCGGTGCCCCCAACCGTCGTGTCGCGGTCGGTTTGGCGCCAGCCGATCGAGACACGATGGATCGTCTCGCTGCTGGTGATCGCTGTCGCGCTGCCGACACTGGCGATTGCCCTGCTGGCGACCCGCATCGATCGCGGTCCGTGGCCAGCGGCTCCGCCCGGCGAGGCGGAGCGCCGACATCGGGCGGTGACCGGGTTGCGGGAGGCTGCGGCTGCGCTGCAGGCTGGGCAGCCGCAGCAGGCTCTCGATGCTCTCGAGCCGGTCTGGGCCGAAGCGCCCTACTCGCGGGCCGGACGGTACCTGAAGCGGGTAGCTGAAGCGCGCGTTCTGCTGGACCGAGACGTCTCCACCCGACTGGCCCGGGCGCAGGCGTTGCGCGAGGAGGGCTGGGCGCTCCACGGTCGCGGCCGCTTGGGCGAAGCCATCGAGCGGCTCCAGGAGGCGGTCACCCTCGACCCGAGCGACCCGTTGGCGTCCGGTTATCTCGAGATCGTCCGCGAGAAGCTACGCGCCGCGCGAACGTCGGCCCGGGTGGAGCCACCGGTGCCGGCGCCGGCTGCAACGCCTGTCCCGGAGGTTCCCCAAGGGACCGCCCGTCTCGAGGTGTATTTCAACTGCCCACTGAGCGCCGCGACGCTGGAGATCGACGTCGACGGTGAGGCGTTGGCGCGCAAGCAGCTCAACTTCTACACCAAAGGTTTTCTCGGCCTCAAGAGAAAAGGGGCCGGCGTGTACCAGGAGGTCTTTTCGGTTCGGTCCGGCAGCCACACGCTCACGGTGCGGCTCCGCTCCGAGGAAGGGAGCCTGCTCGCCGAGCAGGTGCTCGAGGTCACGCTGCCGGTGGCTGGGCGGGCATTGCTCAAGGTCGAGATGGACGGCGAGCAGGCCGTGCCGAAGTTTTCGCTCGCCACGGGGCGACCCCGCTAACCCCGCCGTTGTGGAGAAAGGAGAGAAGGAATGAAGTGCCTCGTGATCGTCATGATGCTGGTTCCGCTGCTGGCCTGGGCCGCCCCAGGCAGCGGCAAGCCGCGTGTCCAGCTCGAAACCAGCAAGGGCATCATCGTTATCGAGCTCGAGCCCACGAAAGCGCCGCTCACCGTCAACAACTTCCTCGACTACGTACGGGCCGGGTTTTTCGACGGCACGGTATTCCACCGTGTCATTCCGGGGTTCATGATCCAGGGTGGTGGCTACACGGCGAACCTCGAGCGCAAGCAGACCCGGGAACCGATCCTCAACGAGGCGACCAATGGGCTCAAGAACCTCAAGGGCACGATAGCGATGGCGCGCACCGCGGAGGTCAACTCGGCCACCGCTCAGTTCTTCATCAACCTGGTAGACAATGCCTTTCTCGATCACCGGAGCAAGACCGACGAAGGTTTCGGCTACTGCGTTTTCGGGCAGGTTGTGGAGGGGATGCAGGTCGTAGAAGCCATTGGTGCCGTGCCGACCGGCGCCGCGGGGCCGTTCTCGAAAGATGTTCCCAAGACCGCGGTGGTCATCACCAGGGCTACCGTGGTGGGAGCGAAACCGGCATCGCAGACGACCGCACCGTCAGGAGATTCCCAGCCCGCGAGACGCTGACGGCGGGCTCCCGGCCCGGCGCTAGGTTGGCCAGCAGTGCAGGCCCATGGGCGCGCAGCGCGCTGGCCAGTGCGCTACACCCGGCACCGTCGCGGCAGCGGATCAGGTGCGTCAGCGCCCATTCGCCGTGGGCGTTGCGCGCGAGTCGGAAGCGGTCACCGTCCCAGGTGGCGGCCAAGTGCGTCGCTGCCCGAGTGGGGATGCGGCGTCCCAGCCAGTAGGCTAGCGCCCATTCTCCCATGGTGTCGGTCAGGACCGTCGTCCAACCGCTAGCGGGTGGGGGCAGGTTGGCGTCTCCAAGGGGCGGGCCGCTCGGGCGTCGACCCGGATGCAGGAGCTCGGAGGTCGTGGACGGCGGCGCCCTGAGGAGGTCGTCGATCGCCGTCCAGCCTCCCTTTTCGTACGAGGCCAGGACGGTCGCGAGCCCCTGAGCATAGGGGAAAACGAGGTCCTCGACGAAGAAGTCGGGGACTCCTTCGGGCACCGGCAGCGATGTGGTCTGGGCAGCGAGCTGGCGCTGTGTCTCCCAGAGGCTCGAGATGGACGGTGAGCCGGATGGACCGAGCACGAGCATGACGAGTGTTGCGTCCCCTTCGGCAACCGCAGAGGCGGCGCGTTGCTGGTCGCTGTTGTGCTGCATCGCCAGGAGCCTGGTCGGCAGGTGGAATCGCCGCTCCTGGGCGGCGTGGGTGAGCTCGTGAGCCCACACGGTGGCGTCTTTTGAGGCCGCGCTGTTGCCTCGGTTGACCAGCACCATCTCATCAGCACTGGGCTCGTAAAAGCCCAGCACTTGACTCGAGTAGAACTCCAGCAGTCGCGGGTATACGAAAGCGGGATCGCCAGCGATGAATCCGAGCCGCTGCAGCGCCTCCAGGTAGAGCTCGGGCGGCAGCGGCAGATCGCGGCGGAGCTTGGTGTCGAGCTCGGCCCGTAGACTCGAAACCGGAATGAATCGGCACGGAGGTTGGAACGGCAGTGGCACCCCACGGAGCTCTGCGACCCGCGCCGCCGTGGCCAGCAGGGCTGGAGGGCAGGGGTTGGCCACCGCCGCGGTCGCCAACAGCACCGGAGCGAGGATGCTATACTCGCGACGCATGACGAGGGCAGCCCGGCTGCAGCTTCTCTCGCTGTACGAGAATATCGAGCTTGTGGAGCGCGTGCTGAGTGAGATGTGCCACAGCGAGAGGGTGGGTGAGGAGACCTGCTACTGGGTGGGCATGGCGGTCCGTGAGGCGTTGGCGAACGCGATCAAGCATGGCAACAAGCTTAGCGCGGAAAAGCGCGTCCTTGTGGAAGTCCGGCTCGATCCCGGCGAAGCGCTTGAGATCGTGGTCGAGGACGAGGGCGACGGCTTCGACCCTGAAGGGGTGGCCGATCCCACCGCTCCGGCGAACCTGATGCGGTCGAGCGGCCGCGGTGTCTTCTACATGCGGCAGTTCATGGACGAGGTACATTTCAGCCCGGCTGAGCGGGGAGGGACCCGGCTCCGGCTGAGGAAGAACTTGACTGCGAGGAGGAGCGAATGAAGGCCAAGGTTCGGGATGTGGGGAATGTGCGGATTCTCGATCTCGAGGGGAAGATCACCATCGGCTCGGGGGATGTGGAGCTGCGCCAGCAGATCGAGGACTCGGTCGGCGCCGGCTTCACCAGCATCCTACTCAACTTCAAGGGTATTTCCCATATCGACTCGTCGGGCATTGGCGAGCTGGTAGGTTGCTACACGACCATCTCTCGTCGTGGCGGCAAAATGAAGCTCCTCAATCTGACCCAGAAGATCACCGACATCCTGCACGTCACGCAGCTCATCACCGTCTTCGACGTGTACGACAGCGAGCAGGATGCTTTAGCCAGCTTCAAGGCGTGACACCAGAGGCGGCGGGGCGAGCCGCCGGGCGAGCGTTGTCCGGCATAGCGGTGTCGGTGTGCTCCGTTCCCGCTCCACCAGCGGACCTCGGCACGCCGACTGGAGGCATTTGTGGGTGTTCATACAGCACTCGTCGCGGATGACAGCAGGATATTCCGCTCTTGGTTGAGGGAGCTGCTGCGCGAGCAGGGCTTCGAGGTGGTCGAGGCCGCGAACGGTCGGGAGGCTCTGGATTTAGCCCTCTCGGTCCGGCCCCATCTTCTGGTGCTGGATGCCCTGATGCCGTTGATGTCAGGTTTCGACGTCATCACCAAGCTGCGGGAGAAGGTGGCCGACTACCACCCGATTCTTTTCATCGTCACCGCCGTGTACAAGAGCCGTCGGTGGGAAAGCGAAGCCAGGCTGCAGCATCAGGTGCACGAGTACCTCGAAAAGCCACTCGAGGAGTCGACGGTCCTGGCAGCCCTCGAGCGTCACCTTCCAGGGGCCTCCCAGCCGGGGTAAGTACTCGTTGCACAACGACCGGAGCGCTCGCCGCCCACGGCAGGGCGGTCGCCATCTTCGCGTTGGTCGCTCAGAAAAGTCTCAGGCTTCGTCTTCTTTCTGCATCCGGCGCAGCGTCTGCTCAATGGCTGTGAGCACCTTCTCGATATCCTTGACGCCATGAGCATGCGAAATGAAAGAGGTCGCGGACGAACGGGAAGGTAGCAGCACGCCGTTTTCCCGGACACCGCGCGCGAACCGCCCCCAGAGCTCCTGATCGACCCGGGCGAACGACCGCCCGTCGGTTACCCCAGTGCGTGAGAAGCACAGCGCGAAAATCGAGCCGATCCGGTTGCACTTCAGGCTGCGGCCGAACTTGTCTGCCAGCCCTTCGACACCAGTCTGCAACTGGCCGCCGCGTTCCTCCAGCCGCTGGTGAATGGACTCGTTGCGCAGCACCGATAAGGTCGCCGTTGCGGCCAGGACCGAGATGGGTGGAGCGGGAGCGGGCAGCTCGTCCCCTGGCACTGCATGCAGACCCAGTGGCCACGTCACGGCGCCGATCGGGGAGACTCCGCCCCCGAGTGCACCACCGAGCACGACGACGTCCGGCTCGAGCCCGAAAGACTCGGTGGCACCGCCACGAGCAAGGCGAAAACCGGTGATGGTCTCGTCCACTACCAGCCGTGCCCCCACTGCTTTGGTGCCCACTTGTACCTCGCGCACGAACTCAGGGTCGGGGCGGAGCACGCCGAACAGGCTGGCGATGGGATCGAGGACCACCGCGGCGGTGTCCACACCGACCTCGGAAAGCACGTCGTGAAACGCGTCGACGCTGCCCCACGGGACGACTCGAACCAAACGGGCGACGTCGGAGGGAATCCCGGCCACGAGGGGCTGGGAAATGCCGAGCGGTCCAGCGGCCGACACCTGGAGAGCCTCCGTGGACCCGCGTCGGTTGCCGTCGAACACCACGACGCGCTGACGGCCGGTGTCGCGCCGACACCAGCGCAGCGCGAGCTCCCAGGCCTCACTCTCGGCTGGGGTCAGCACCCAGGGGCCGTAGTCGGGGAGTATCTCGGCGAGCAAGTCGACGAGCTCGACCTCGGCGGTGGCGTGGAAACCTGACGCAAGCCCGAAGGAGGACGCCTTTCGCACCGCATCCAGCAGGTACTGGTTGCCATAGCCGAGCAGGTTCGCCCCGCCGCCGCCCAGGAGGTCGACGTACGCCATGTTGTCGGCGTCGAACACCCGACACCCCTGGGCCTTGGCCAGCAGCAGACCGTCCTCACCTCGCCTCGCCAGCAACGGGCTGTGGACGCGAGCTTGGGCGATCAGTTCGTCAGTGCGCAATCCCATGGGGCCTTATGCCTCCATCGTGCGCGTAGTCTAGCACCAGCATGTGTCCGCTCAGATCTCCTCCCGATCCAGCTCATCCTCGTCGTCCCCGTGAAAGAAGAGGATCGCGCAATCCCGCGAGCAGAAGGTCCGCCCGTAGTCGAAATACCCGCACTTGCGGCAGACAACCTTGGCGCAGATCGGACAGGCGATGAGCGCCCATGCCGAGAACTCGCGACCGCAGACCTCGCAACGAGAGTGGGTCACATCCGGCACCTCGCCAGTATGGCCGAGGGCATGGGAGGCTGCAAGAGATTCCGCCTTTGAGCGCGAGGCGCGGCGGCTCGGCGATCGGCGCCGCGAAGCCGTCGTGGTCGGGGGGCCGGCGGAGGTCGACCGACCGGACGAGATGCGCGGGGCCGCCCCGCTGGCCGGTGCGCTCGGCCGCCGTGCCTGCGGGACGGTCCGGGAGCTCGTCAACGGGAAGCCGCCGGTGCTCGGGTACACCGCGTTCGGCGTGGGCGCTTTGAGGCGCATGCTGTCCGTGTGCATGGACGGGTTCGAAGCTTCCGGCCGGGCACCTACCCGCCCGGCATGAGGCTACCCGTCCGGTCGCTGATCCGGCGGCCAGCGGTATGGCGTCACCGATGCGCGTAGAATGGCCGCTGCCAGACTCAGCCGGCTCGCTGCCACCCTGAGCTAGCTGGTGAGCGCATCGAAGGAGGCCTCGTGATGCATGTCGCCCTAGCCACCCTCATCATTGCGGCTGCTGCTCCAACGCTGTCCGCCGCGTCCGGGCCAACGGCCCCCAACCCCCTGCTCGAGAGCTGGAGCACGCCGTTTGGCGTGCCGCCTTTCGAACGCATCAGGCCCGAGCACTTCACCCCTGCCTTCGAGGCGGGCATGGCCGCCCAGCGTAAGGAGATCGACCTCATTGCCAACAACCCGGAGCTGCCGTCGTTCGCCAACACCCTGGAGGCGTTGGACGCTTCGGGCGAGCTGCTGGCCTCGATCTCGAGCGTTTTCTACAACCTGTCGCAAGCGGAGACGAACGATTCGCTGCAGGCACTGGCCCAGGAGATCGTTCCCAAGCTGTCGGCGTTTCGGGACGACATCTTTCTGAACGAGAAGCTCTTTGCCCGTGTCAAGACGGTGTGGGCCCAGCGTCAGTCACTGCCGCTCGAGAGCGACCAGCGGATGCTCCTGCAGCGGACGTACAAGGCGTTCGTTCGTGGGGGTGCGGATCTCGATCCTGCGGCCAAGGAGCGGCTCCGTGTCATCAACGCCGAGCTGGCGCTCCTGGGGGTGCGATTCGGAGACAACGTCCTCAAGGAGACCAATGCCTTCAGGCTGGTCATCGACAGGCGGGAGGACCTCGCCGGTCTGCCACCGGGCGTTGTCGCCGCCGCCGCAGCAGCAGCGAAGGCGGCGAAGCTCGAAGGGAAGTGGGTGTTTACCCTCCAGGCGCCGTCGATCTGGCCGTTTTTGCAGTACGCTGACAACCGCGATCTGCGCCGCCAGCTCCTCGACGCATACACGACCCGCGCCAACCACGGTGATGCGCTGGACAACAAGCCGATCGCCAGCAAGATCGCGGCTCTGCGGGCCGAGAAGGCCAAGCTGCTCGGCTTTCCTACATGGGCCAACTTCATGCTCGACAACAACATGGCGAAGACGCCGGAGAACGTCTACGGGCTGCTCAACCAGCTCTGGCCGGCGGCACAGGCCAAAGCCCGGCAAGAAGCGGACGACCTCCAGGCCCAGATCAAGGCGGAAGGCGGCACGTTCCAGCTCGCGGCCCACGACTGGCGGTACTACGCCGAGAAGGTCCGCAAAGCCAAGTACGACCTCGATGAGGAGGTCTTCAAGCCCTACTTCCAGCTCGACAATGTGCGCCAGGGTGTGTTCTGGCTCGCAGGCAAGCTCTGGGGGTTGCAGTTCGTTGAGCATACCGACATCCCCCGCTACCACCCAGAGGTGAGAACGTTCGAGGTCAAGGACGCCGACGGCTCGCACGTGGGTATCTTGATGGTCGACTACCACCCCCGGCCGGGCAAGCGGGGTGGCGCCTGGATGACCAACTACCGCGACCAGTGGATCAGAAACGGCGTCGAGATCCGACCCATCATTGCCAACGTCGGCAACTTCACACGCCCGTTGGGGGACCTGCCGGCACTGCTCTCGCTCGATGAGGTCGAGACGATGTTCCACGAGTTCGGGCACGCCCTGCATGGCCTGCTCTCGAAATGCCGATACCGCTCGATCTCCGGTACCGAGGTGGCGCTCGACTTCGTGGAGCTACCTTCCCAGATCATGGAGAACTGGGTGCTCGAGCCCGAGGTCCTGAGGGTCTACGCCAAGCACTACAAGACCGGTGAGCCGATCCCCCAGACCTTGGTCGACAAGCTCCTCCGCGCCAGGCGGTTCAATCAGGGGTTCGCGACCACCGAGTATCTCGCGGCGTGTCTGCTCGACATGGACTGGCACACGTTGTTGACGCCCGTAGAGGTGGACGCCGCGGCGTTCGAGACGCTTTCGATCGCCCGCATGGGGCTCATCCCTGAGATCGTATCCCGCTACCGCACGACCTATTTCAACCACATCTTCGGCGGTGGCGAGGGCTACTCGGCCGGTTACTACTCCTACGTCTGGGCCGAGGTGCTCGACGCCGACGCCTTCGAAGCGTTCAGGGAGAAGGGTGTACTTGACCAGACCACCGCGCGTTCGTTCCGTACCAATATCCTCGAGAAGGGGGCCAGCGAGGAGCCGATGGACCTCTACATCCGGTTTCGCGGTCGAGCGCCATCGGTCGCCCCGTTGCTTGCCCGACGCGGCTTGCGCTGACACCTCACGGCGGATGGTCGGAACAGGGGCCTGCGGGCCCCTGTTTCCTCTCTTTCCATGTACAATCCCGTCTCGGCTCTGGGCGGAGGCCACCGGATGATGTTGCCGGACTCCTCACTCGTGCCCGATCGGCGGTGCTGGCCAAAGGTCGCTCCGGAGGCGCTTGCGTGATCCAGCGGGGGCTGACCGGTCGGTTGCAGGCGGCGGCTGGCGAGCTGGCGTTCAGGGACGACCTCACGGGGCTGTACAATCGGCGCCTGCTGTCGCACCTTTTCGCCCAATGGTGGGATGAGCTGTGCCGTGAGCACCACCGGATCGCGCTCATCATCCTCGACCTTGATGGCTTCAAGGAGGTCAACGACAGGTTCGGGCACTTAGCTGGCGACTTGGTGCTGCGACGCACCGCGGAGCTGTTACGTCGCACCTTCCGCAGCGACGACGTGCTCGTGCGCTTCGGAGGTGATGAGTTCGTGGTGCTGCTGCCGGGCGCCGGTCAGGCCGAGGCCGACAGCCTCGGGCAGCGGGCTCGGGATGCCGTTTCCAGCGAGGCGGCAGGCGAGTCTTCTTTTGGCTGTGCGGAGCTGCAGCCGGTCTCCTTCAGCCTGGGCGTCGCCGCCTTCCCCGAAGACGGCACGAGCGGCGAAGAGATCTTGGCGCGTGCCGACGAGAGGCTGTACACCGATAAGCGTTCGCGCCGGCGGCTGATGCGTTCGGTCACCCCCAACTCCTGGCGGATGGCGCTCCTCCTCGGGCTGGGAGGCGTTGTCGCCGCTGCTTTTCTGGTGCTTGTTCTCTGGCTCATCTCCGGGCGAGAGCCGACCATGACGGTGACGCCCGCTACGTCCGCCTCGGGTCCCCCCCCACCGGCTGCATCTCCCCACGAGCATGCTTTGCTGGAGGAGATCGCACGGCTCAGACGAGAGCTCGCGCTCCGAGAGTCGAGGGTCGTAGTCGGTCCGTCACCGGTTCCGGATCCGACCGATACGCAGGAGCTCCGGGCGCGAATTCTGGAGCTTGAACAGCAGCTCGACCAACAGCGGGCCCAGTCGGAACCGCCCGCCGCGCCGATCGCTACGCCCCCCGTGGTTGCCAGCGTGATCCCCGCGCCACCGCCACCTTCCAGCCAGCCATCGCCGGTCACGCCGGCTCTTGCGGCCGTTCCGACACCGCGGGCTCCGCTGGAGATCCCACCCCGCCTGATTGGCCACGAACTGCCAGCGTACCCCGAGCGGGCGCGTCGTTATCGACGGGAAGCGACGGTGGAGCTGCGTCTTACCGTCGATGAGACCGGCAAGGTGATTCGCGTTCGTCCGCTCGGCCCACCGGTCGGCCTGGGGTTCGAGGAAGCGGCCCGCCGGGCTGCCTTCACCGCTTCCTACGTACCCGGGCAGCGAGATGGCGTGCCGGTGACCATGGACACGACCCTCGCCGTTGTGTTCCGGCTCGACACGAAGTAGCGCTTCCTCCCGAGCTGGAATATGCTGTGGGATGATTGGAGCATCGAGTGGCACATCGACTCAACTGGCTCGTTCCGAGGCTCATCATCGTGCTGTCAGGGCTGCTCGCCGGCACCGTAGTGGCTGGCGACGGGATGTGGCGCGACATCTCCGAGGATGAGGTCAATGCGGCCGTCTCGGTTCGCGTCATCAGGCCGGTGAGCTATCGGCTCATGGCGCTCGACGTTGATGCCCTTCAGCAGCTTCTCACCCAGGTCCCGAGCGAGCGTTCGGTCGCCGCCGAAACGCTGGCGATCGAGCTTCCGCTACCGTTTCCCGACGGTACCACGCAACGGTTCCGGATCGTCGAGGCCCCGGTCATGGCCCCCGAGCTGGCGCGTCGCTACCCCGATATCCGGACCTACCTCGGCCAAGGGGTCGATGACCCGACTGCGACGCTTCGGTGCGACCTCACACCTCGCGGTTTCCACGCCCAGGTCCTCCGGGACGGTGAGGCCGTGTACGTCGACCCCTACCAGCAGGGCGACACCTCCACCTACCAGAGCTACTTCAGATCTGCGCTGTCGCGCAACCCCGAAGAGCCTCCGTTCGTGTGCCACGTCGGTGAGCATCATGAGTCGCAACTGTCGGGCTTCCACGCCCAGGCATCGCAGCCTTTGCTCGCGCCCTCGGGCGCGACGCTGCGCACCTACCGTCTCGCGCTGGCGGCAACGGGCGAATATACAGCCAAGGTCTGCGCCCCCCACCCAGCGGCCGTGGCCTGCGGTCTGGCGGCTATGGTGACCTCGATGAACCGTGTCAACGGTGTGTACGAGCGCGAGGTCGCGATCCGTATGGTGATGGTGGCTGACAACGACCGCCTCGTGTACACCGACGGCGCGACGGATCCCTACACGAACGACGACGGCTTGGCGATGCTGGATCAGAACCAGGCCAACATCGACGCCGTGATCGGCAACGCGAACTACGACATCGGTCACGTGTTCTCGACCGGTGGTGGGGGTATCGCCTATGTAGGTGTGCCGTGTAAGGCGGGCCTCAAGGCCGGGGGGGTGACCGGCCGCTCCAACCCGGTGGGTGACCCCTTCGATATCGACTACGTCGCCCACGAGATGGGGCACCAGTGGGGCGGCTACCACACCTTCAACGGCACCACCGGGAGCTGCAGCGGCAACCGCTCGTCGAGCGCCGCCTACGAGCCCGGCAGCGGTTCCACCATCATGGCGTACGCCGGCATCTGCGGAGCCGAGAACCTGCAGCCCAACTCCGACCCTTACTTCCACAGCAAGAGTCTCGAGCAGATCATTGCCTACTCCACGGGAGACGGAGACGTCTGTGCGGTGAAGACCCCGACCGGCAACTCGGCACCGCTACCCAACGCTGGTCCGAGCTACACGATCCCCATGCAGACACCGTTCACGCTGACGGGTTCCGCCACCGATCCGGAGGGCGACGCGCTGACGTACTGCTGGGAGGAGTACGATCTCGGCAGCCAGTCACCGCCCCAGGGCGACGCGAGTGCGGTCCGGCCGATCTTCCGCTCCTTCAACGCCACCTCGAGCCCTTCCCGCACGTTTCCGCGCCTCGGCGACATCCTCGCTGGCAGCCAGACATTCGGCGAGTGGATGTCGCAGCGCACGAGGTCGATGAGGTTCCGCCTCACAGCGCGTGACAATCAGGTGGCTGGGGGCGGCGTCAACTGGGCGAGCACGGTGGTCAACGTGAGCTCCAACGCCGGCCCATTCGTCGTCACCCAGCCGACGAGCGGCACGACTTGGAGCGGTGGGGGTACCGCCACCGTCACCTGGAACGTGGCGAACACGGTGTCCGCACCGGTGAGCTGCAGCGCCGTTGACATCCTGCTGTCGACGGACGGCGGGTTCACCTTCCCCACCGTTCTCGCTTCCGCGACGCCCAACGACGGCTCCCAGGACGTCGGTGTTCCAGCCGTCACCTCGTCGCAGGCCCGTGTCAAGGTGGCCTGCAGCGGCAACATTTTCTTCGACATCTCCAACCCCGACTTCACGATCCAATGTAACCCACCGCAGGAGTTCGCCCTCGTCGCACCGGCGAATGCCGCGACGCTTTCGGGGAACGTCGTCACTTTGCAGTGGAGCGCCGCCGGCGGAGCGTCGGGCTACGATGTCTTCCTCGGCGACTCCGCCGATCCTCCCCTGTTAGAGAGCACGGCCACCACCAGCTTCGTGGTTCCGGTGACTCCGGGGCGAACGTATCACTGGAAAGTTCGCGCTACCAACACGTGCGGGCAGCACGTGGCCCCGGCAACCGGCACGTATTCGTTCTCGGTGCAGGCGCCGGTGCTCACCCCCGCGACTGGAGTCGAGGTCGATATCACCGCAGCTACCGGCTCGAGCAGCAACCTCAACGGTGTCCTCGAACCGGGCGAGACCGTGGAGGTGGCCCCGAGATGGCGCAACGAGGGGACGACAGCAACGGCATTCGAGGGCACGCTCTCCGATTTCGGCGGGCCGTCAGGGGCCTCCTATGCCATCGTCGACGGGACAGGTAGGTACGGAACGCTCGCTGCCGGCGCCACGGGTTCATGCCGTTCGGGAAGCGGCGACTGCTACTTGCTCTCCGTGGCGAATTCGGTGGACCGCCCGGCCCCCCACTGGGATGCGACGGTTGTCGAGACCCTCTCGACCGGACAGACCCGGACGCTCACACTTCACATCGGTGACAGCTTCGCCGACGTACCCGGCTCAGATCCCGGCCAACGCTTCGTCGAAACGATCTTTCACCACGGCATCACCAGTGGATGCGCGGCAGGTCTTTTCTGTCCCGACGATCCGATTACCCGGTGGCAAATGGTGGTCTTTCTGAGCCAGTCGATCGTCGGGCCCGCTGGCGTCGTCCCGGTCAGCGGCTCGGTGAGAGGAAACCCGTATGACTGCGTCGTCGGTGGCACCTCGCTGTTCACCGATGTCCAGCCGGAGGATCCCGGGTGTCGCTTCGTCCACTTCATCTACGCGCGCGGTATCACCGCTGGGTGCGCGCCGGATCTGTACTGTCCGGGCGACCCGGTGAACCGGTGGCAGATGGCGGTCTTTCTGGCCTCCGCGATGGTCGGCGAGGGTAACCCGATCCCGGTCGCCGGGGTGGTCGGGGGGCGAGCCTACCACTGTGTCGCGGGGGGGGTGTCATTGTTCGAGGATGTGCCTGCCGCCGACGGCGGCTGCCCCTCAGTCCACTACATCTATGCCGCCGGGGTCACGGCCGGATGCGCCAGCAGCCTCTATTGCCCGAGCTCACCTAACACACGGTGGCAGATGGCCGTTTTTCTGACCTCGGCTTTCGGGCTGGAGCTGTACTGAGGTCGGGCTGGGCCGGTCTCGTTTGTGGATCGGGCCGGCGCGCTGGGTGGGCGGCGGTCGCGGTGACGAAACCGGGCCGTCCGTTCGGCTTCGCGGTGTTCGAAGTACAATCGCGATCGATGCGGGCCTGACGTGCGTGCCCGCCCTCGAGCGGCTGCAGCGTGGAGGAGACATGCGTCATCGGCGATCGATCCTCGTCACTTTCTCGAGTTTCGTGTTCCTGGCCTCGAGCGTGCTGGCGAATGGCCCCGCACTGTTGCGCCTCGAGAGGCGAGCGCCCTCTGACCGCGCGTTCCTCATCGAGCAGGGGATCACCTTGGTGCTCGAACGGGAGGGTTATTTCCTCGCTTTAGGGGACGGCGACGTGGTGCGTGAGAAGCTGACGGCCCTGGGTCGGGACAGCGTGGTCGTGGAGGCAGACACCGAAGGGTGGACCTACTTCGTGCTCGGCTTGCGTCCAGGGGCTGTCGTCGGTGACGTCGCGTGCTGCGGCGCCCCGGTGTTCGCGGACGAAGGGTGGGTTCTGGTGCGGAGCGCCGGCCAGCTTTCAGACGAGTGCGCGGGCTCACCTAACTGGTTCGTCCGGCGGCTTTCGCTGCAGGGGATCAGCCCACCGGCGCCGCCGCCAGAAAAGTATGCCTCCTGGAACGAAGAAGGCCCCACGGGCATCGATCCCCACCCCGTCGTCCAAACCATCGTCGACAGTCTTTCCGACACGATGATTCAGGCCAACTGGTCGGACATCGTCAACGTCGCGTCGACCCGCTTCTCGCGTTCGACCGGCTGTCAGACGGCGGCAGAGGCCGTCTTCGCGAGGTTCCAAGCGCTCGGCCTCAACCCCGTCTACCAGTATCACACGACGGGACATGCCCCCAACGTGATCGGAACGATCACCGGGACGACCCACCCCGAGAGGCTGATCATCGTCATTGGCCACCTCGACGACATGCCGTCGAGCGGCAACGCCCCGGGCGCCAATGACAACGCCTCCGGCGCTGCGATGGTCGTCTCGGCGGCCCGAGCGATGGCCAGCTACAGCTTCGCCAACACCATCAAGCTCGTGGCCGTGACGGGCGAGGAGCAGGGCCTGTTCGGCTCCGAGTACTACGCCAACCACATCCCCGCTGGTGAGCAGGTGGTCGCTGTCCTCAACGCCGATATGACCGGTTGGCAGGGGGACGGTCTTCCGGCCACCGGTGAGAACCTGGATGTCAACACCAACTCGACCTCCGTCTGGCTGGGCCTGCTGCTGAAGGAGGCTGCCACCGCCTACGGCACCGGTTGCCCGGTTGACCACTTCTCCTGCCCGAGCATGGTCTACAGCGACCACGCGCCGTTTTGGGATCGGGGTTGGTCGGCGATCTGCGGGATCACCGACAACGAGGGGTACTGTGGTCGTAGCGGGTCCTATCCGTATTACCACACATCGAACGACACGCTCGCCAACTGCGGTGTGCCGGCGTTTTACTACTCGACGGTCAGAGCGTACGTGGCCGCCGCCGCCCACCTGGCCGAGCCGATGTGCGGAGGCGGACCGTTTCCCCCCGTGCCGAGCGGTGTCACCGCTGGTCCTTCGGGCGACAACCGGATCACCGTGAGCTGGTCCTCCGGCGGAAGCGGGCTCGTGTACACCGTGCAGCGTGCCAGAGGCAGCTGCGCTGGTACCTTTCGAGACGTTGCTACGACCACAGGTACGGTGTGGATCGACACCAACGTCTCGGGTGATGTCACCTACGCTTACCGTGTCGTGGCCGCTCGTGGCGAGTGCGTGAGCGAGCCCTCGGCCTGCGTCACCGCGGTGACGACCGGTACCTGCCAGGAGTCCCCGGAATTCGCTGGAGTAGCTACGGCAGCCAATGCCGCCCAGCCCATCTGCACCGTCAACGTCGGTTGGGGTGCCGCCACCCCGCTGTGTGCCGGTCCGGTGACCTACAACGTGTACCGGAGCGCCGTCTCCCCGTTCACCCCTGGGGACGAGAACCGGATCATGAGCGGCGTCACTTCTCTCTCGGTCACCGATGCTGCCAACCTCGTCTCCTTCACACCGGCCTACTACCTCGTGCGGGCCGTCGATTCGAGCAACGGCTCCGAGGATCCCAACACCGTCGTGCGCAGGGGCATCCCCACCGGACCGATCGCCTATGCGAGCTGGACCGACGATGCGGGCGACACCGGGCCGGCGGCCCTGACCCTTTCCGCACCGTGGTCCATCGCTACCGACGGGCATATGGGACCCAAGGTCTATAAGACGGTTCCCGCCAACCGGGCGTGCGGCGCGCTCACCACCCCTCCACTGGATATCGCCAGTGGCTCGCTGCTTTCGTTCTGGTCCAAGTTCTTCTTCGGTTCCGACAACTCGGACAAGGGTCAGGTGGAGATCTCGACCGACGACGGAGCAACCTGGCAGCGGCTCGCGATGGCCTACCCGACGAAGTCCACGTCGACCGGCGACGAGTGCGGTTTCCCCAAGGACCTCAAGTACTTCGCCGGCGTCAACCTGACCTGGACCCAATACACGGCGAGCTTGCAGGCATTTGCCGATCGGACGATCCGGATCCGCTTCCGTATCTCCACCGACTCCTTGGCGACGGGAGAGTACTGGTGGATCGACGACATCGCCGTCACCCGGGTTCAGACGCCGAGTGTCTGCACCACCGCGAGCGGGGTGTTGGTTCCGCGTGGCGTCGTCGTGGACCAAACCTCGTTCTCGCCCGGTAGCTCCGATGCGAACGGTGTGCTCGAACCTGGCGAGTCGGTGGTGTTGCAGCCGACCTGGCACAACCCGGGGCCGAACGCCATGTCGATTACCGGTGTGGGCAGCGCCTGGTCGGGTCCGGCTGGAGGTACCTACACCCTGCTGGACGCCGTCGCCGATTACGGTACGGTGACGGACGGCACGGACGGCACCTGCGCCTCCGACCCCTATGGCGTGGGTCTGAACAACCCGAGCCCGCGTCCGGCACCCCACTGGGACGCGACGTTCGTCGAGACCCTCTCGACCGGCGAGGTGAGGACCTGGACCGTGCACATCGGTGACTCGTTCGCCGACGTGCCGCGGAGCCACTGGGCGTACCGCTTCATCGAGACCATCTTCCACAACCAGGTCACGGCTGGGTGCGGCGGTGAGCCGCTCAGGTACTGCCCCGGCTCGACCCTGACGCGGGCCGAGATGGCGGTGCTGCTGCTGATGGCCAAGCACGGGTCCGGCTACGTGCCGCCACCGGCGACCGGGCTGGTGTTCGGCGATGTGCCGGCCGACCACTGGGCGGGACGATTCATCGAGGCGTTGGCGGCGGAGGGGATTAGCAGCGGGTGTGCGCCGGCGATGTACTGTCCGGAAAGTCCGATCACGCGGGCGGAGATGGCGGTGTTTTTGCTGATGGCCGAGCACGGGCTGGGGTACGTGCCGCCGGCCTCGACGGGGCTGGTGTTCGGCGACGTGCCGATCGACCACTGGGCGGGGGATTTCATCGAGCAGTTGGCGGCGGAGGGGATCGCTTCGGGGTGTGCGCCATCGCTGTACTGTCCGGACGGGATCGTGACCCGGGCGGAGATGGCGGTGTTTTTGAGCGCGACGTTCGGGCTGGAGCTGAACCGGTAGCGAGTCCGGCCCGCCCTCAGCCTGGATCTAGCGCACGCTTCACGGCGGGACGGCGACCGCCTGCTGCTGCTTACCTCGTGAGGTGGCGGCGAACGGTGCGGCCGCACTGTGGAGCATAGGGCAGAGCAGCCGTGGTCGACCACAGCGAGTGGCTGCCGCAGGCGCGTTCTGCCCGTACCCGATAGTACAGCGTTGCTGGGGTTGCTGCCGCGTAGGTGATGACGAGGCTGTTGCTGGCGGTGACAGTCTCCTCGACGATCGAGAAGTCGGGTGTCAGCGACCTCTGGACCCGGTAGGCGTCGGGGGTGCCGACGGCATTCCAGGACAGTGTGGCACTCCCGCCTGGGCAAATCCCGACCGGATCCCCGCGGAAATCGGTCGGTGGCTCCGGTGGCCCGCAGTACGAGGCCAGAAAATCGAAGGCGGCGAGTGCTTCGACACGGTTGCGGGTGATGGAGTTGCGGTCGTCGGTGCGAGCCTTGCCGGTCTGCTCGAGCGCCTTCCGCAACGCTGCCGGCCCATGGAGGGGATAGGCTTGTGCGAGCAGCGCGGCCACACCCGCTGTATAGGGTGCCGCAGCCGAAGTCCCGCCGAAGCAGTCCTCGTACCCGCCGCCTTTTCTGGCGGTCTTGGCGCAGTGGGAGGGGGCCCAGACGCCGAGCTTGGTCCCCGAGTCCGAGTAGCAGGTGATGCGGTCGGCTTTGGTGTTCTGGACGCACCCGTCGCGCATGCACTGCCCTTCGCCGAAGCTCATTTGGGTCGACAAGCACATGAACGGCACGGGGATCGGGTCCATGCAGATCTCAGCGTCGTACACCGCGCCGACGGCCAGGGCGGTGCTCAAACAAGCCGGCCAAGCCACACCCCGGCTGCAACCTCCGTTGCCAGCGGCCGCCACCACCAGCACGCCAGCTTCGGTGAGGGCCTGGAAGGCGGCGTCAAAAGCGGGATCGAGGTCGTCGCAGGTGTCGGGTCCGGGTGGCCAGTCATCGTCGTAGCCACCCAGCGACAGGTTGAGGACCCGGATGTTGTAGGGGTTGCCGGTACGAACGCTCGTCAGCACGGCGTCCAGGCCGGCGAGGATCTGGGCACTCGATCCCTCCCCATCGTTGTTGAGCACCCGTACCGCGACCACCGTGGAGCGTGGCGCCACACCACCATCGCTGCCGGCGGCAATCCCGGCGACCGCGGTGCCGTGCCCCTCGCCATCACGTGGGTCCTGGTCGTTGTCGACCGCGTCGTACAGCTTGACGGTCTTGACACCAGCCCCGGTTCCGCCCGGTGCCAGCTCGGGGTGGGTGTAGTCGACACCGGTATCGAGAACCGCGATCCCGATACCGAGGCCGGTGAATCCCTTCGCCTGCACGTCTGGAACCTTCATCAGCGCCTTGCCCTCCTTGCGGAGGGCGTGGGCAGTGCGAAGCGGGCTCAGCCCCGCGATCTCCGGGTCCCACGCCAGCTCGTCGAGCAGGCGCCCCGGAACGCGCAGGTGCACCACCGGCAGCTCCGAGTACCGTCGCAGCACATAACCGCGGGTCTCCCAGTGGGCCAGCGGGAGGACAGGGGCCGAGGCGACAGCCGAGAGGTCAGCGGATGGCGAAGCAACCGGCCGCAGCACAGCCAGGCACTCGACATCACCACCGCTGGCAGCCTGTTGCCACAGCCCAAGCGGCACCACGGCCACATCCCCGGCCAGCCCCGACGCTGCAACGAGCACGGCAGCAAGGCCACACGCGCCTCCGACGGTCGATCGCCTCATCGCACCCTCCCCGGGGGGCACTCCAGTATCGGTCTTTCACCCTCGATTCAGCAAGGTGCCGGCGACCGCAAACGGTCTATCGCGCGCCCACCAGGGCGGCGTTGAAGGTCCGCAGGAGGGTGAGGAGGTACAGCCCCACCGAGCGTTCGCGGATGAAGTAGAGGTCGTACTCGAGCTTACGGCGGTGCTCGTCGACCGTGCAGGCGTACGGCATGTTGACCTGTGCCCAGCCCGTAACCCCGGGTGGTACGGCGAGGCGGAAGGTGTAGTACGGGATCTGGTCGGCGAGCCTGCTCACGAACTCCGGGCGCTCGGGCCGTGGGCCGACGAGCGACATATCCCCCCGTAACACGTTGAGCAGTTGCGGCAGCTCGTCGGCTCGCAGCCGCCGCAGCCAGCGGCCGATCCACGTGACCCTGGGATCGCCCGGCGGCGAGAACAACGGTCCATTCTCCTCGGCATCCCGTCGCATCGTGCGCAGCTTGAGGATGCGGAACGCTCGCCCGTACTGCCCGACCCGTCGCTGGAGGTAGAAAACCGGCGGGCCGTCGCAGATGAGGACCAGCAGAGCACCAGAAGCAACGAGCGGCAGCGCCGGGATCAGCATGAGGGCCGCCAGGAGCACGTCCAACACCCGGGTGAGCCGATTGAACAGTTGCCAGTGCAGGGTGCCGAACCCTGGCTGGTGCAGGAAGGCATCGGGCGATAGCTCGTCCACCGGAAGTCGTCCGTCGAGCCACGCCCACAGCTCGGAGGTAACGACCACTGGCAGCCCCGAGAAGTGGAGGGCGGCTAAATCCGAGGCGGCGGCCCCCAGCCCGTCGGCGTTCCCCACCAGGACCACCACCTCGGCCGCTGCCTCGCGCGCCGCCCTTGCGAGATCCGGACCCTGCAGGTGGGCGCCTTCCAGCGGCTCCCACGGGCCCAGCGGGTGGGCTCGCAGGCGCTGGCACACGCTCGTCACCGCCGGCTCGTCACCGACCACCAACGCGCGAGGGCGGGGACGGGCCCGCAACCACCGCCGCAGGACCACGCGGGCGAGCCACGCCACGCCGGCCCACACCGCCATGGTGATGGCGAGAAGGCCCCGCCCGAAGCGCCACGAGGGAACGGTGTAGGTGGCCAAGGCGAGCCCCAACCCCCAGGAACCGGCCACCACCACCACGCGCACGGCCAGCTCCCGACGACGGCGCACCCGGAACGGTTCGTACAGCTCCGCGGCAGTGGCCAACGCCCATAGCATGAGGATCGCGGCGAGACCGAGCCACGGGTGGCCGACCACCTCGGCCCACTTGTCGCCCCGCAGTGAGCCGGAGAAACGCACGAGGTGCGCGACCCAGGCGGCCGCGGCGAGCCCGAGGGCATCGAGCACGGCCAGAGCTGGCCCGAGCCGCAAAGCCAGGGGGCGGATCGCTCTCACGTCGCCACGCCTCTGCCGCCTCCCCTACCGACAGTAGAAGGTCCGCATCGCCTCGACCACACGCTCGCGCTCGTCGGGCCGAGCCTCGGGGAAGATCGGCAGCGCCAGCACCTCGCGGCTGGCCTGCTCGGAAACCGGGAAGCTTCCCGGCCCGTACCCGAGCTCGGCGAAGCATGTCTGCAGGTGCAGCGGGATCGGGTAGTACACCTCGGTCCCCAGCCCCCGCTTCGTGAGGTGCTCCCTCAAGGCATCGCGGCGCTCAGCCCGCACCACGTACTGGTGATAGGTGTGGCCGCGGTCCGCGAGCTCCTCGGGCGGGCGCACGTAGCCCAGTAGGCCGGCCTCGGTGAGGAGCTGCCGGTAGTGGGCGGCGCCGGCTCGCCGCTTGGCGATCCACCCGTCGAGACGCGGTAGCTTCACGCGCAGTATGGCCGCTTGCAGCGCCGCGAGGCGGAAGTTGCCGCCGACGAAGTGGTGTTCGTAGCGCCGGCGCATCCCGTGCACCCGCATGTCCACCATGCGCTCGCCCAACGCCTCGTCGTTGGTGGTCACAAGACCCCCGTCGCCGAAGGCGCCGAGGTTCTTGGTGGGAAAGAACGAAAAGCACCCGAAGGTGCCGAGCCCGCCGGTAGCCTTCCCCTTGTAGGCGGTACCGATCGACTGGCAGCAGTCCTCGACGATCGGAAGGTCGCCGGCGGCTGCTTTGACGGCGTCGAAGTCGCACGCTTGGCCGAACAAGTGGATGGGGATGACCGCCTTCGTACGCGGTGTGATCGCCGCGCGCAACGCCTCGGGGTCGAGGTTGAAGTCGCGCGGGTCGATGTCCACGAACACCGGCCGGGCGCGCAAGCGCCAAATCACCCCTGCCGAGGCGAAGAAGGTGAACGGGGTGGTGACGACCTCGTCGCCCGGCCCGATGTCGAGGCACATGAGCGAGGCGAGGAGCGCATCCGTTCCGGAGGTCACGCCGATCGCACGCTTGACGCCGAGATAGGCGGCACATTCGTTCTCGAACGCCGCCACCTCCGGGCCGAGGATGAACTGCTGAGTTGCGAACACACGCTCGACGGCGGCGTGAACGTCGCCCTCGATCTCGTGCCACTGGCGGGTGAGGTCGAACAAGGGGACGGAAGGCGTGTCGGTACGCATGCTGGTCCTTTCCCGAGTCGGCGTCGGCACGCCTGCTCGGCGAGGGTGTAAGCATACCGCGGCTGGCTCGCGAGCTCACCGCTTTGCGCCTGGCGTGGGGTTGACGTGGGGCCAGCCGTTGCCTACCGTGCTGGCTTGCCCGTCCCGACCGCCATCCCGGTGGGCGGGGCCGAGCGGGGGCCACGTGATCGACTTTCTCAAGCAGCTTCTCGATTTCATCGTGCACATCGATGCCCATCTCGACAGCATCATTCAGTCGTATGGGACGTGGACCTACGGGTTCGTGTTCCTCATCGTCTTCTGTGAGACCGGGTTGGTCGTGACGCCGTTCTTGCCCGGCGATTCGCTGCTGTTCGCCCTCGGGGCGTTCTCCGCCCGCGGCTCCCTCGACCTCTGGCTCGTCATCCTCCTGCTCTCGTTGGCGGCGATTGCCGGCGACACCGTGAACTACTGGATCGGCGCCAAGGTGGGGCCGGCGGTCTTCCACAAGGAGAACGTGCGCTTCCTCAACCGCCGCCATCTCGATCGCACCCACGAGTTCTATGAGCGGCACGGCGGCAAGACCATCATCATCGCGCGGTTCGTACCGATCGTGCGGACGTTCGCTCCGTTCGTGGCCGGCATCGGCAAGATGTCGTACCTGCGCTTCCTGGCCTACAACGTCGCCGGCGGCCTCGCCTGGGTGCTCATCTTCGTGCTCGGCGGCTTCTTCTTCGGCAACCTACCGATGGTCAAACGACACTTCACTTTCGTCATCGCCGCCATCATCGTTCTCTCGGTCCTGCCAGCCATCGTCGAGGTCGTTCGCCAGCGGTGCGCCGCCTCCGGCTTGCGAGCATAGGCAGGCCTCGCTCTCGGGTAGCCACGACCCGAGACGATGGTGTCGGAGCTCGTGCGCCTGTACCCTGAGCCGTTCCTGCTCACGCGACTGCTGCCACTGCTCGAGCGGGGCCGCGGTGGTCGCGGCCAACCACGACGCGTGCGTCGCCCGGATCGAAGCGACTCAGCGTGACCCTGCTCACCCGGCCAGTCATGGCGGCGCTGCTGGCCACGAGGGGCCTCAGGATCGTGATCAGGTCTCCGCGACGGGTGCCCCGGTCGCGAGCGACACCGAGACCAGCAGCGAGAGAAAGCATGCACGCCTCACCTGCCTCGGTGTCGGTTGGCGTCGAATGGTGCGGCGACGGGCCGGTGGGTTCTCGGAAGCACCGAGAGGCACCGGCCGGGCACCGGTGCGCCACTACCGTGGCCTCTCAGTCGCTAGGGGACACGGAAGGCGAAGCTTTCCTGCTTGCCGGTGCCGCGCTGCACGTCGAGGACGTACACCCCAGGCTTCATCTCCTTGACGACCTTGCCCTTGAACATCTCCTTCTCGCCCTTCATCTGGCCGACCTCGAAGACGTCCTTGCCGACCGGTGCGGAGCTGTCCTCCACCCATCGCCCCTCGCTCTTGACGTACTGACGCATCGCGTACGGCTTGTAGTCGCCGAAGAACACCATGTGCGATTCGCGGGCCTTGAAGACGATCGTCGGGTCCTCGTAGAAGAACGAGACCAGAAACCCCTCGGGAGTGAACTCCTCCTGCATCGCCACCGGCTGCCACTGGGTGAGGGTTTCGCCGGTCACGACGAACACGCCCGGCTTGCCGGGCTTGACCTCTTTGTCGCAGCCGACCAGCGCGACGGCAAGGACGAGAACCGAGCTCGCAACCACGTAGTTCCTGCGCATCTTGGGGGGCTCCTTTCCTGGCAGGGTTGCCCGTGCGGCGCCGATGATACCACGTGGCCATCGACGTGGGCACGATGACTGTGGCAGGATGGCCACCGGTCTGCCCCGCCGACCGAGGAGGTTGTGTGCGACCCAGTGCCCTGCTTCTCTCGCTGCTCGTGGCTTCCCCTGCCGCCTCCGCAGTTGCGCCTGCCCCGACCCCGCGGCTCGTGGTCTTCGTGTCTATCGACCAGTGCCGGTCGGACTATCTGACGCGGTTCGTCGACCACTACCTCCCGGCCTACCGCGACGGCCAGCTCGGCGGTTTCAACGTTCTCGTCGCCGACGGCGCCCACTTTCGCGATGCGCACTTCGCCCACATGCCGACGACCACCGGTCCGGGTCACGCGACGCTCGCCACCGGAGCGCCGCCGGCGCTGCACGGGATCATCGGCAACCGGATCTTCGACCGGACGACCGGGAAGAGCCGACGCAGCGTCGAGGATCACTCCGTCCAAACCATCGGTGGAAATGCCACGCCCGCATCGGCCCGCAACCTCCTCGTCACCACTCTGGGTGACGAGCTCAAGCTCGCCACCGGTGGCCGCGCCAAGGTCGTGAGCGTGGCGATCAAGGACCGCGCCGCGGTGCCGCTCGGCGGCCACGCAGCGGATCTCGTGCTGTGGCTCGACGATGCGACTGGGAGCTGGGTGACCTCGACCTACTATCGGCCCGACGGCACGCTTCCACCCTGGGTGGAGGCGCTCAACGCCGAGCGCCGCCTCGAGCGCTTCGTCGGCAAGGTGTGGGAGCCGCTGCTGCCGAGCGAAGCTTACCGGCAGACGCTGCGGCCGGCACAGCGAGCTGCTTCCGGCCCGATCTTCTCCCACGCGCTGCCATCGGTGCTCGGCGAGCCGTTCTACGATGCCTGGGCAGCGTGGGGTCCGGCCAACGACGAGGTGCTGGAGGTGGCTCGGCGAGCGATCGCCGGCGAGGAGATGGGGCTTGACGAGGTGCCCGACCTGTTTCTGCTCAACCTCTCGACCAATGACTACATCGGCCACACCTACGGCCCCAACTCGGCCGAGATCATGGATGTCACGGTGCGTACCGACCGGGCCCTCGCCACGTTTTGGCGTTTTCTGCACGGTCACGTGCCGGGAGGGCTCGATCGCGTCCTGATCGTCGTCACTGCCGACCACGGGGTCTCCACGGCACCCGAGGAGGCGTTGGCAGCGGCCCGCATCCCAGCCAGCCGGGGGACCAGCCCGGCCGTCATGGCTGCTGTCGAGGAGGCGCTGGACGCTACCTTCGGGGCCGCCGACTGGGTGCTGGAGGGGCAGAGAACGGAACCGAACCTCTATCTCAATCGAGCGGTGGCAGCGGAGCGCCGTGTCGACCCTGCTGCCCTCGAACGGGTGGCAGCCGAGGCGGCGAGCCAGGCGGCCGGCATCTACGTCGCCTTCGGCCGGACGCAGATCCTCACCGGGCAGCTCCCACAGTGGTCCTGGATCGACAAGGTAGCGGCCGGGTTCCACCCGCGGCTGGGCGGGGATATCTTCCTCGTCACCCAGCCCGGTTGGTTGCTCTCTCGCCCACCCGATGCCAGCCACGGCTCACCGTGGCCGCCCGACACCCATGTGCCGCTGGTCCTGCGCGGCCCGGGTATCGCCCATGGCGTCTGGTATCGCCGGGTCACGAGCATGGATATCGTGCCGACGCTGGCCCAGGTGCTCGGTATCGGCTACCCCACCGGTTGCATGGGACAGCCGCTTTACGAAGCTCTCGAGGGCATCTCCTCACGCCGCTGAGCCGCCAACGGCCCCAGCGATTGCGGCGAGATCGAGCTGGTGCCGATACGCCACTGCCTTCTCGAGCTCGGCCAGGCACGACCATGCTTTGGCGACCACCGCCGGGTCGGGTCCACCGGGGAAGGCGTGCAGGAGGACCGTGCTATACGGCGAGCCGAGCTCCGGTCGGCTTCGCAAGGCCCGGGCCCACGCCTCGCGGGTGTCGGGCCCTTGCTGTTCCCACCCCAGGAGGGCACGCAGGGAACCGACATCGGCGGCCAGCGCCGCGAGGGCGTCGCGCCAGGCATGGCGAGCGTGAACCAGGCGCCGAGCGACCTCGTCCGGCCAGTCCTCGGGTCGCATACCGAGGACCCGCCGCCACGGCAGGTGCGGGAGGTCACGCAGCAGGAAAACGGGTGCGAAGTGGCGGAGCAGCTCTCGATAGTAGTCCGGAGTCGGCACCGAGACGAGGGATAGCTCGGGCAAGAGCAACCCGCTGAGCCTCCCGCCGACGGCGGCCCCGGTGTCGAGACCCCAAACACGCCCTTCGGCGCGGCGCACCACCTCGGAGAAGACGGAGTGCCCGAAGATGACCGGCTTGGCGGGTTGCAGGGTCGGGTCGTCGAACCACCACGGGGTCGCGCCGTCGAACCCCGGCCGACCTTGCGAGCCCCGGCCGGTGAGGACTTTGGGCGGCTGCTCGGCGAGCGGCACGTTGGGCAGCAACCCGGCGTGTACGACCAGCGCCTCTGGCAGATCCAGGTAGAGCGGCAGCGTCCGGAAATACTCCAGCATCGTCTCGTAGTCGCGCGGTCTGGTGATCGTTCGCGTGATCCGTCCCGATGGGTCATCGAGCTCGTGGCGATCGCCCCGCAGATGTTTTTCTTCGTGGTTGCCGAGCACCGCCAGCCGGTGCACGGGATCGGCGGCGAAGTACCGGACCACCTCGAAGCTCGCTGGTCCGCGGTCTACCAGATCGCCGACCGAGACCAGCAGGTCCGCGGGACCGAGCTCGACGAGGCGACGAAGCGCCTCGAGCTCGTGGAAGCACCCGTGGATATCGCCGACGACGAGGAGCCGACGCATGACGGGCGCAGTGTGGCACATGCGGTGCGCGAACCCACCCTGCTCTCGCCTCGTTTAAACTCTGCGGAGGTGAACCCCATGCGATCAGCCCTCCCGATAGCCATTGCGAGCGCCCTCATCGCCGGGTCGGCGTGTCAGCCGTCCAGGCGCGAGCCAGCCACCCACCACGAGACGCGCTCTTTTCCCGCTGCCGCCGGCAAGGTCGTGAGCTGCAGTCTGCGTTCCCTCGACCTCGATGTCCGGGTGCAGGCTGGCGAAACCATCGAGGTCGCGGTCGACCTGGGGGTGTCGTCGTCTGCCCGTGGGGCGGCCGAACGGTGGCTGAGAAGCCACACGCCCACGTTTCGGGACGGGCCGAGCAGGCTCGAGATCAACCTCCCGCGCCGGCGGAGCGGCACGGTCCTGTTCGGGTATCTCAGGACCCATGGACGAGTCACGTTGACGCTCCCTCCGCAGAGTCAGCTCGAGGTCGAGACCTCCTCTGGCGACATCACCATCGGCGGCAGCCAGCCGCTCGCTGGTCCGGTCAAGCTGCGTACGGCGTCCGGCGACGTCGAGGCCAGGGGCGGCGTCGCGGATCTCGTCGTACGCACTGCCTCTGGCGATGTTGAGATCCGGGACCGCGCTCTCGCGAGCCTCGAGTTCCGCAGTGCCTCGGGCGACGTACGGGTGCGCGACGGGTGCGGAAACGTGATCGCCGAAACCTCGTCGGGCAAGGTCCGGCTCGCTCGTCTCGTGGGGACACTCGCAGCGACCACCTCGTCCGGAGATGTCGTTGCGAGCTGGACGGAGCCGCCGACCCGAGTGGTCGTGGCTACCAGTTCTGGCGACGTCAACCTCGAGCTGCCGGCCGGGGTCTCGCTGCGGGGTGATGTCCAGACCCACTCGGGTGGTATCCACACCAGCTTCGAGGGCAGGAGCGGCAAGCGCGGCCGCTGGCTCGTGTGGGAGGGCCCGGCTGAGGCTTGCTCGGTCAAGATCAGCACCTCCTCCGGAGATGTACGTCTTCGCAGGGCTGGTAGGCCCCTCCCGTCAGGCTCTGGGGCGACGCCGATCCCCACGGAGGCCACGACGGCGAGCCCGCCGCTCGAGATCTGACGCCACCCGCCACGTCGCACGCAGGCTGTCCGCAATTCGGGACGAGCTGTACGGTCGAACAGCCAGCATCCGATTTGTCGTATAAGATCCAGGTGGTGAACCTGGATTCTTCGTCTGGCGAGCTGGTACGGCTGGCGCTCCCCAGTCGCAGTTGGCTACAGCGTCACCGGCGCCCCGTGCAGAGCGTGATGCTCGTGCTCCTCGGGGCCGTCGCCGCGGTGGCTGGGTTGCTCGGCGCGGTGCGCCGGGTGGGGGAGTTCCAGCAGCTCGACTTCCGGGTGGTCCCGGTGCCGGAGGGGCTGCTCGTCGTCGAGGTGGCCCCCCGCAGCGGCGCGGCTCGTGCCGGGCTGGCCTGGGAGGATGTCATCCTGACCCTCGACGGGGTGGTGGTCAGTGAGCCCGAGGAGCTCGAAAGGGCGCTTTTCTCCCGCCGCATCTCGACGCTTTCGGTGATGCACCAGGGTCAGCGCCGCGACATCGCCTACTACCCGCCAGCGCCGCGAGTCGACGTCCAGTACTTGCTGGTGGCGTTTGCCGCCATGTTCACCCTGGCGGTGGCGGGGGTGGTGTTTCTCGGGCATCCCTCACCCCACTCGAGCCGGTTCTTGCTCCTCGCCGAGGCGCTCTTTGCCGCCGTTGTCATCCCGTTTCCGACCCTGCCGGAGAGCGGCAGGCAGCTCCTGCTGCTCATCCGCGACTTCGGCAGGTTGGCGTTGCCTCCCCTGCTGGTGGTGTTTTTTGCCGGGTTCCCGGCTAGGTTTTCGACGCCGCGCTGGCTGTTGCTCGCGTTTCTGCCCTCGGTCGGGGTTGCCGTCGGGCGTACCGGGGTCGCGCTCGGAGTGCTGCCTCCCGTGCTCGGAAACGTCGAGCTGCTCGAGTTCCTGGACAGCGCGACCGCGGTCCTGGCCGTCCTGGGAGTGGCGGCGGCCGCGGTGCTGGCGGTCGTGGCGTACGTGCGCCACCGGGCGGACCCGACCCGAAGGCGGCAGGTCGAGTGGGTGGCGCTGGGAGCGGCCGCCGGTTTCACTCCCTACCTGTTGCTGTCGCTCATCCCGCAGATGGCCGGCGCCGAGCTCGAGATCCTGACTTGGGTCTCGCTCTTGCCACTCACCCTGGTACCGCTCGGTGTCGCATCCTCGCTGCTCGAGTTCAGGCTTTGGGACCTCGAGGACATCACCCGCCAGGTCGTCGCCACCGGTATCGCCGTGCTTGTTGGTGGCGTCAGCTTCGCGTTCCTCAACTACCTCATCGGGCAGTTCGGGTTCCGCCTGGGGAACTGGCGCAATCTGGTCGCGGTCGCTGGCGGGGTGCTGTTGGCAACGCTCATGCTGCCGGTGCGGCGGCTGCTCCTCGAGGGGCTCGAGTACCTCCAGTACCGGGAGCGGCTGGTGGCGCGCCGGGCGCTCACGACCTTCGCCGAGGAGGCCGCATCGCACCGCGATCCCGAGTCGCTACTCACCAGGCTCGCACAGCTCCTCCGCGACGCTTTGGCGGTCGACCTGGTGGTGACCTACATCGTCCAAGGTGACCGTCTCCTCGCGACGACCGACGGCGAGCGCTGGCCCTCCCTCAGCCCCGAGCAGGCACGGGGCACGTTCCCGACCGGGGCCGAGGTTCCACTCTACCGGGCCGGTCTGTGGCACCGCTTTCCCATGGAGCGGGACGGCCGTATGGTCGGTATCGTGTACTGCAGCCGACGTCATGGGGAGCTGCCGCTCGGGCACGGCGAGCGACGCCTGGTTGCCGCGTTGGCGGCGCAAGCCGCGCTCGCACTGGAGAACTCGCTGTTGCTCGCCAATCTGCGGCGGCAGGTCGAGGAGCACCGGCTGCTCGAGGACTACCTCGAGCGCGTCTTTCAGTCCTCTGCCGCAGCCCTGCTCATCTGTGACGCCAGCGGACGAGTGCTGCGCGCCAACGCTCGAGCCGAGCTGCTTCTCCGGCAGCCGGCGTCCGAGCTCGTCGGTCTCCCGCTGAGTGCGCTTGTGGAGCTGCGACCCGCCTGGCAGGGCTTTCTGCCTCCCGATCTTGCCGGCGTCCAGGTCAGACTGCTCGGGGTCGGGGGTGAACGACCGGGGCTACTTTCCACCTCGGCGCTCGAGGTCGAGCCCGGTCGGTTCGATGGGCGGGTGGTCGCGCTCGACGATATCTCGGATCAGCTCGCCCTCGAGCAACGGCTGGCGGAGCAGGAGCGGATGGCCTCGCTCGGGCGCCTCGCTGCCGGCCTCGCTCACGAGGTGAACACACCGGTGACCGGCATCGCCTCGTACGCCCAGCTCCTGCGTGAGCTCACGCCGCCCGGTGATCCGCGTGCGCCTCTCGCCGAGAAGCTCGAGGAGCAGGCCTTCCGGGTCGCCCGAATCGTCACCAACTTGTTGGAGCTCGCGCGCCCCTCCGGGTTCGAGCGCCAACCCGTCAACCTCCAGGCCATCGCCCGCGACGAGCTGGTGCAGATGCGTAGCGAGGCCGCGAGGGCTGGGTTGGAACTCCATCTGGACGCCCCGGATGAGGCGGTCGCACACGGCAACCGGGTCCAGCTCGAGCTGGTCGTGCACAACCTGCTGCGCAACGCGATGCAGGCGACGCCCGAAGGTGGTCGGGTGGAGGTAGCGTTGAGGCGCGAGGCGGGGACGATCTGGTTGGAGGTACGGGATACCGGTCCGGGCGTTCCCGAGACGCTGGGGGAGCAGGTGTTCGAGCCGTTTGTGACCACTCGCCAGGGGCGGGGCGGCACCGGGCTCGGGCTCGCCATCACCCGCGACATCGTGCGTGCGCACGGCGGAACCATCGCCGCGCGCCGGCGACCGACAGGCGGCACTGTCATGCGTGTTGTGCTGCCGGAACGAGGTGACACCACATGAGAGTCCTGATCGTCGACGACGAGCCTGTCCTCCAGGACGTGCTCTCCACCCTCCTCCGCCGCGAAGGGTTCGATGTCGCCCAAGCCCAGACGGCGGCCGAGGCGCTGCGCCTCGCCGACGAGGTGGAGGTGGACCTGGTGCTGCTCGACCTCATGCTTCCGGATCGCCCGGGGATGGAGATCCTGCGCGAGCTCAAAACCCGCGACCCCGAGGTCGTGGTCATCGTCATCACCGCCTACTCCTCGGTCGAAACGGCGATCACCGCGATGCGGGACGGAGCGTTCCACTACATTCCGAAGCCGTTCAAGAACCAAGAGGTCATTCTCACCGTTCGCAAAGGGCTCGAGCAGCGCCGGTTGCGGACCGAAAACCGCGTTTTGCGGCAGCGACTGGCTGGGCTCGAGAACTTCGTCTGGCGGAGCCCGGCCATGGAGCGGGTGATCGAGCTCGTCCGGCGTGCTGCCCCGTCACGCTCGAACGTGCTCCTCACGGGCGAGTCGGGCACCGGCAAGGAGCTGCTCGCTCGTGCAACCCACCACCTCTCCGCCCGGGCCGACGGGCCGTTCGTGGTCGTCAACACCGGTTCGGTGCCGAGCGAGCTTCTCGAATCGACGTTGTTCGGGCATGTACGGGGGGCGTTCACGGGTGCCGTGGCCAACCGGAGAGGGCTGTTCGAGGTGGCCGAGGGAGGCACCATCTTTCTCGACGAGATCGGTACCATCGCGCTCGCCACCCAAGCCAAGCTGCTGCGGGTGATCCAGGAGCGTGAGTTCATACCGGTGGGCGGCGAGCACAACGTGAAGGTCGATGTCCGGATCATCGCCGCGACCAACGCCGATCTCCCGCGGATGGTCACCGAAGGCACGTTCCGGGAGGATCTTTACTACCGTCTCAACGTCATCACCATCCAGCTCCCGGCGCTGCGCCAGCGGCGCGAGGATGTGGCGGCTCTCGCCAACCATTTCCTGCGCCGTTTCGCCGACGAAAACGAAAAGCCGTTTCGTACCCTCACGCCACGGGCGCTCGATCTGCTCGTCGCCTACGCCTGGCCTGGCAACGTGCGGCAGCTCGAGAACGTCATCGAGCGGGCGGTCGTCCTCTGTCAGGAGGACGTCATCGACATCGATCTCTTTCCGGTTGAGCTTCTGTTCCCGCAATCGGGGTTGGCGGCGCAGCTTCCGGAGGACGGTCTCGATCTGCGCGAGGCGATCAACGGGTACACGCGAGCCCTCATCGAGGCATCGCTCAGCCGCTGCGGCGGCATCCAGCGCCGCGCCGCGCAGATGCTGCGCGTTTCGCCGTCGACGCTCAACGAGATGATCCGCCGCCTCGGCATGTCCGCAAGCGAGGACTGACGCTCGATCACGGCGGTCGGTGATCCGTGCTCGGTGGTCGGCGCGTCGATGTGAATCTGGAGAAGCCGGCGGTCGCTACCCGATCACCTGGATGGCGTGGCAGTGGTCGCCGTCTCTTTTGGCGGCGGCGCTCCCTCTCCCTCGTCCCCTATCGCCAGGCTGGGAGCTGGAGCGTTGGTCGGTGCCGGCGCCGGGGTAGGCGTCGGGCGGATGAGGGCGACAGGGTCGGCAAGCAGATCGTGGACCTTGGTTGCGTCGACCGCGAAAGCGCCGGCACGGCCCTTCACGACCGCCAACACGTCGCCTCCTGCGCCGGGAAAGAACCTCACCTCGGTTTCGACCTGCGAGGAGCTCGTCGCCGTGACCGAGCCGAGCGCCGCCACCGTCGGTATGGCCTGATCGAACGCCTTGACCTCGAGCTCGGAGAGCAGCGTCAGCCGGCCGTTGACGGTCCCGAAGTCGAGGTCGACGCTGCCGGATTTCCACTGTCCGTCCACGCGTTCGAGCACCGCTTTGGCGCCGGCGGCTTCAATCGCCAGGCGGTCCTGGTCCCAACTGTCCACCGCCACGAGCTTGTGCGCCCGCCAGTCGGCCAGCGCGGCGGTGGCCTTCTCCACCGCCTTGGCCTCCACCCAGAACACACGCTCGCCCCGCTTGCAGGCGATCTGGGTGGTGCCGTCCTGGTCGCGTCGGGAGCCGAGCTCGAGCTGGATCGGGGCCGCGTTCTCGCCGCGGCGGACGATCAGGATGTCGAGCTCCCGGGGGTCGAGCCCGTACTCGCGCAGCGGCCCGGGCGCGTCCACGAACTCCTTGATGCGAGCCGCACCGAGGTCCGAGACGAGCCCTTCGGCCCTCTCGCGTTCGGCCAGATCGTTGATCGGGTCGGTGAGCGTCCAGAGGTTGCCGGTGTGGGCGAGCGCCACCCGCGAACCGGAGTAGGTGATCGTGAGTGCGGCCACGTCGCTGGCGTAGATCTGCGCGAGCTGATCGGAGCGCCAGCCGGCAAGGTCCTTCTCGAGATCGTTCGCGACGTACTTGTTGACGATGAACACCGAGGTCCCGTCCGTGAGCGCGGCGCGCTGGCTGCCGAGCGGCATCTCCGCTCCGAGCTTCAAAACGTGCTTCGCTCCCGCCTCGTCGGTGACGGTGACCGACAGCTCTGGGGCGTCGAGCCCGTAGTCGCTGAGCTTGACCTCGGCGGCCTTGAGGGTCCGTTCGGCCTTGAGCGAGGTGAGCGTGCCGAGCAGGCTCGTCACCGCGCCCTGGTTGGCCTCGTCGGCGAGGGGCGTGCGCACCAGCCAGCGGTCCTTCTCCTTGGCGAGCTCGAACTCGCCCTTGGGGTTGCGCACCACGATCGAGCGGACCTTGTCCTGCTCGAGGGTGGGGAAGAGCTTGTCGGTTCGCTCCGCGACCTGGTCGGTGGTGGGCTGGTGGCGCTCCCAGAAGAGGATGAGTGCCCCGAGCCCGAGCACGACCACGGCGAGCACGATCAGTCGAGGCAGGCGCATGGCGTCCCTCCTAGCGCCGGCGGCGCCACCACACGGCGACCCCGGCAGCGATCGCCAGGAGCGGCAGCCCGACCAGCGAGATCAGCACGATGTTGCGCATCTGGCTGGCGTTGAGGAACAGGTTCACTTGCTCTGGGGTGCGCGGGGCGATGCCCAGCGCCTGCTCCTGCTTGACGAGCCAGTTGATGGCGTTGAGCGCCAGATTGGGGTTGCCGGCGTTCGAGACGTAGCCGTTCATCATGAACGCCGAGTTGCCGATGACCACGAGCCGCCAACCGTTGTCCTTGTCGGTCTCCGACTGCGCAGCCACGCCGAGCGGTACCGGAGGTTGCGTGTCCTTGGAGTCCTTGTCCACCGGGCGGCGCGCGAGAATGGCCGCCAGATCGGTTTCGCCCCATCCCTGGTCGGAGGTGGTGAAAAGCGTCGTCGCGCTGGCGCCTGCGGCGGTCACCGTCGCAACCGAGCGAGCCACCGGTAGCAGTACGGCGAGCCCTTGCATCCCCTCCACCACCGGATGGGAGCGGAAATCGGTCACGTACACCGCCGAGATATCGAAGAACGGCAGCCGGCGGCCGGGGTCGACGACGAGGTCGTCGTTGACCTGTACGCCGTACTCCTTGAGCAGCTCCTCGAGTCCCGAAGACGCAGCCCGCGGCCCGAGGACGGGGTCGAGCAGTGCGAGCACCCGTCCGCCGTTGTCGAGGTAGGTCTTGAGAGCGGTTTTCTCGTTCTCGGCGAACGCTGCCCGCGGGCCGGCCACGACCAACAGGTCACAGTCGGCCGGCACCGTACCCGACAGGAGGTTGACCTTCTCGGTCGAGAGGTTGTCGCGCTTGAGCGCCTCCTTGATCTGCGACAGCCCGTCCTCACCGAACCCGTCCGGGTCGTGCTCGCCGTGCCCGGTCGTAAAGCACACCTTGGGGCTTTTCGGGTTGACGACCCCCATGATGGCCGAGGTGAACTGCTCCTCCCCCTTGAACGCCCTCATCTTGGGCGCCCGCCCCATCTGGTAGCCGGAGTAGTCGTACTCGGCGAGCTGGTCAGCGGTGACGTACTTCTTGCGGTCACCGGCGGCGAACACCACGGTGTTGGCGGCCGAGACCCCGAACTCCTGGGCGAGCTGGCGGGTTCGCAACGGCTCGCGCTCGGGGTCGATGTACTCGACCGACACCTGCGCGGAGGCGGCCTGGTAGCGCGTGAGCAGCTCCCTGGTCTCGGTGAACATCGGTGTCTGCGGTGTCATGAACACGATCACCTTGACCGGGTCTTTGAGGTCCTTGAGGATGTTGACCGACTTCTCGGATAGCGAGTACAGCTTCGAGCTGGTCCAATCGGCTCGCGCGTAGTGCCGGTAGGCGAGCCAGTTGACCATGGCCACGAGCGCGAGCACGAGCACCACGGCGACGCCGGTCGAGGTAGCGGTGTAGACCTTGTCCTTCTGCATGGTTTACCTGCCCTTGCTGGCTTCCAGCGCCTTGGTGGCGAGGAAGAGGAAGAGCCCGCATAGGCTCAAGCTGTACACCACGTGGCGGGTGTCGAGGATGCCGCGGGCGTAGTCATCCATATGGTTCCAGAGATTCATGTAGCCCAGCATCCCTTTGAGCGTCTCGCCGGTTGCCAGGTTCTCGACCAGCCCGAGTGAAAACACCACCACGAGCAAGGCGAACGCCAGGATAGCGGCGAGGATCTGGTTGCGCACGAGCGCCGACGTGAACAGCCCGATCGAGAGGAACAGGCCGCCCAGCAGTGCGATCCCCAGGTAGCCGGCAGCCACCGGACCCCAATCGAGCTTCGAGTAGGAGGCCAGGATCGCCACGTAGGCCAGGGTGGGGAGCCAAAGCACGACATAGAAAGCAAATGCAGACAAAAACTTCGCGATAACGACCTGGGTCTCGGAGACGGGCGCGGTGAGCAGCACCTCGAGCGTGCCCGAGCGCCGCTCCTCGGCCAGCAACCGCATGGTGATCACCGGCACCACGAACAGCACGAAAAGCCAGAAGAAGATCGTGCCGCCGAACAGGAGCTTGAGCGGCGCCATCGCCTGTGTGCGCGGGTCGTTGAGGTAGGCGACGATGAGCCAGAAGACGTAACCATTGATGAATAGGAACGCCGTCATCACGACGTAGGCGAGCGGCGACGAAAAGTACGCGATGAGCTCGCGCCAGACGAGCGCCCAGGTCTTACGCATTGGCCACCTCCCCTTCCGGCATTGCGGCCTCGGCTGGCGCCTCGCCGGCGGCGTCGCGGGTCGTGAGCCGCAGGAACACATCCTCGAGCGAGGGCGTCGTCTGCGCCATCTCGAGCAGCACCCAACTGCGTTCCACAGCGAGGGAGAAAACCGCGCGCCGCAGGTCGAGCCCACCCTCCACGGCGATCACGAAGCGGCCACTGCCCGCGCTTTCGACCTCGGTCACACCCGGGAGGCTCGTCAGGCCTGCGCGAACGTCGTCCTCGGACGCCTCGATCTGCACCCGCAGCTCGGCGGCGCCCTGCAGCCCGGCGCGGAGCTGCTCCGGCGTGCCGTCCGCAACCAGCTTGCCGTTGTCGATGATCAGTACCCGCCGGCAGATCTGCTCCACTTCGGGCAGGATGTGGGTCGAGAGGATGACCGTATGGTCCCGCCCAAGCTCGGTGATGAGCTCGCGGATCTTGACGATCTGGCGCGGGTCGAGCCCTACCGTGGGCTCGTCGAGGATGAGTACCGGCGGTTGGTGAATGAGCGCTGCAGCGAGCCCGACCCGTTGCCGATACCCCTTCGACAAGGTGCCGATGATCTGGGAGCGGACGTCGATGATCATCGTCCGCTCGCACACCTCATCGAGGCGGGCCTGGGTGTGTACGCGTGGTACGCCCTCGATGGCGGCCCGGTAGGAGAGGTACTCGCCGACTCGCATCTCGGGGTAGAGCGCGACGTTCTCGGGCAGGTAGCCGATCTTGCCCCGCACCCCGAGCGGCTCGCGCGCGAGCTCGATCCCCGCCACGCGCACGCTGCCCGCGGAAGGGGGCAGGTAGCCCGTGATCATGCGCATCGTGGTCGTCTTGCCAGCGCCGTTGGGGCCCAGAAAGCCCAGAACCTCGCCTTCCGGGACGAAAAACGACACGTCGGCCACCGCGTCCTTATCCACGAACCTCTTGGTCAGTCCCTGAACCTCGATCAAGCTGCACCTCCGAATGGCGCCCCCGCCGTAGCGGGACGTATGATACGAAACACAACCGGGCTGATTTAGCAAGCACGTTGCCACGATTACCATCGGTCCGACGAAGGCGGTCACGAGCGAAACGCCAGTTCGGCACGGACCTTGACAGCCGCTGGTACGTGATACCATGACCCGCGTTGCAGAGTGTTTGAAACATTGTGCAACGGAGGTTGCGGTCAAGAGGGGAACCAAGCCGATGCCACGAATCCTCGTCGCTTTGCTGATTGCCGGAGCGGCACAGCTCGTCCGGGCGCAGGCGGTGCCCGAGCCGGCCGGCGTGCCGCTCGCCGCCCAGCCGGAGCACGCCGGCCAGCCAGAGGCGTCCAAAGTCAAGGAAGAGGTGGTCGTCACCGCCTCGCGGTACGAGCAGACGACGTTCGCCACCGCGGTGCCCATCGACGTCATCTCTCAGGATGAGCTCGCGCGGGTCAAGCCCGAGAAGATGGTCGACCTGCTCAAGCAGCTGCCCGGGATCGAGGTTGCCGGTGAGGGTCCGTTTCGCGGGCTGCCGGTGATCCGCGGGCTGTCGTCCAACCGGGTGCTGATCTTGGTCGACGGCCAACGGCTCAACAACAGCCGCGAGTCGACGCAGTTTGCCGGCATTCAGCCCGGGCTCGTGGACCTCGCCCAGGTAGAGCGGATCGAGGTGCTGCGCGGCCCCGCCTCGGTTCAGTACGGCTCGGATGCGCTGGGCGGTGTGATCAACATCATCACGCGCCAGCCGGCGTTCTCGAGCGGGGAGCTCCGTCTCTCCGGCGGGGTGGACTACGAGTACGGCAGCGCGGCGAAGTCCCATCGCGGCAAGCTCGGTGTGAGCGGATCCGGAGAGCGGATGACGTTCCACCTCGGCGCCGGGTACTTCGAGGCCGCCGACTACGAGAGCCCTGAGGGCCTCGTCCCCAACTCGGGCCTGACCCAAAAAAGCATGGATGGCAACCTGCGCCTGATGGTCGGCCAGCAGGGGGTGCTGAAGGTGGAGGTGCAGTCCACCCGCACCGTCGACGTGGGGTTTCCCGGCTACGACCCGCGAACCTCGGGCATCGACATCTCGTTCCCCCGTTTCGACCGCGACAAGTACGCCCTGACGTTCGACAGCGGAGCGATCTGGGGGCTGGGCAACGTCACCTTCGCCACCTATGCCCAGAACGTCGAAAAGCAGAGCCGGCTCGACATCGGCCCCCGCCAGAGCCTCACCACATCCGACATCGACTCGTTCGGTGGCTCCGCCCAGGCGACGGCGGCGCTGGGGCCTCACTTCCTCGTCTTCGGTCTCGACTACTACCGGGACGACCTGCACGACGATGCGCTCACCCGCACCACCACCGGGACCAGCACGGACGTGCAGGTGCCCGATTCGACGCAGGAGGGCTTGGGGCTGTACGTGCACGACGAGTGGAGCCTTTCCGATCGCTTCCAGCTCGTGGTCGCCGCTCGGGGGGACCGCTTCACGTTCGTCTCCCACCATGACCCGCGCTACGAGGGCACGCCGTTCGACGAGTCAGCCTCGGCGTTCTCGGGCAGCCTCGCCGCGCGTTTCGAAGCAACGCCCAGCCTCGCGCTCAACGCCTCGATCGGCCGCGCGTTCCGCGCCCCCAACCTGCAGGAGCGTGCCTACTACGGGTTCGTCTCCGGCAACCTGGCGTATCTCGAGCAAAACCCGGATCTCGATCCGGAGACGGCTCTCAACGTCGAGCTCGGGTTCAAGGTGCGCTCCGGCCACCACGCTGGCTCCTTCACGGTTTTCCGAAACTCCGTCAAGGACTTCATCGCCTTCTCCTACACCGGGAGGACAATCCCCAACCCGCGACAGGGGCAGCCGGCGATCGACATCGCTCGGTTCGAGAACCTGGATAGAGCCCGAATCGAGGGCGTCGAGATCGACCTTCAGGCGGTGCTGAGTGAACGCTGGACGGCGTTCGGCAGCGTGGCCTACAGCCGCGGAACCGACGAGCGCTCGGGCCAGCCGTTGCCGCTCATCGCGCCGCTCAAAGGGCGGCTGGGGGCGCACTTCGAGCAGGCGCGCTGGTGGTGCGAGCTCGCGGCACGCATGGTCGCGCGCAACCACCGCGTCGCCCCTGGCTATGAGGAGACCCCGGGATTTTCCGTGTACGACCTGCGCGCCGGGTATCGATTCGCGATCGGGCTCGCCCTTCAGGCCGCGGTAGAGAACTGCACCGATAAGGCCTACGCCGAGCCGTTCAATTTGCGCTACGAGCCGGGGCGTAACCTGCGCCTGAGCGTGGGGTACAGGTTCTGAGGACGGTTTTTGGGTCATCCTCGTCCACCCCGAGGTGGGGGGGGAAGCGGAAGCGGTTGATCGACCACCACCGCCTGTCGTGGTGGTAGGATGACGGCACTGGGGGGACGGCCGGGTGCGCCTGGTCGGATCGCCACGCCCCGGTGAAATGAGGCGACAATGGCAACCGCGACAACCTCGATCCAGATTGACGACGCACGCATAGCGTCCGCACTAGCGGTCGGGCACCACCACGACGCTGGACGGGTGAGGGCAGTGCTGGCCAAGGCACGCGAGCTCGGCGGGCTCGACGACGCCGAGATGGCGGTGCTGATGGGCGTGTCCGACCCGGAGCTGCTGGGTGAGTTCTACCACACGGCACGGGATGTCAAGGAGCGTATTTACGGCAACAGACTGGTGCTTTTCGCCCCTTTGTACATCTCCAACCTGTGCTCCAACGAGTGCACGTACTGCGCGTTCCGCGCCCGCAACCGAGAGCTCGCGCGGCGCGCGTTGACCCAGGAGGAGATCGCCGGCGAGGTCCGGCATCTGGTGGAGGAAGGCCACAAGCGCCTCCTCATGGTGGCCGGCGAGGCCAACCCCAAAGAGGGCTTCTCGTACATCCTGAGGTCGATCGAGACGATCTACGCCACCGCCTCGGGGTGTGGCGAGATCCGGCGTGTCAACGTCAACATCGCTCCGCTCTCTCTGGACGAGTTTCGCCTCCTCAAGGGGGCCTCGATCGGCACCTATCAGCTCTTTCAGGAGACGTACCACCGGCCGACCTACGCCCGGGTCCACCTGGGGGGCAGGAAGGTCGACTACGACTGGCGGATCACCGCCATGGATCGGGCCATGGAGGCCGGCATCGACGACGTCGGCGTGGGCGTGCTGTTCGGCCTGTTCGACTGGCGCTACGAGCTGCTCGCGCTCAGGCAGCACATCGAGCACCTCGAGCGGCGCTTCGGCGTCGGCCCCCACACCATCTCGGTGCCGCGCCTGGAGCCCGCTGTCGGCTCCGATGTGGCGATGCACCCGCCCCAGGCGGTTTCCGACACCGATTTCCGAAAGCTCGTGGCGATCCTCCGGCTGGCGGTGCCGTACACCGGGATCATCATGTCGACCCGCGAGACCGCCGAGCTGCGGCGCGAGACGTTCGCCCTCGGGGTGTCGCAGATCTCGGCCGGCAGCCGCACCAACCCCGGAGGTTACAGCGACGAGGAACGCTACGACGCGTCGCAGTTCTCGCTCGGCGACCACCGCCCGCTCGACGAAGTGGTGCGCGACGTGGCGATGCTCGGCTATGTCCCCTCGTTTTGCACCGCCTGCTACCGCCTCGGGCGTACCGGTGCCGACTTCATGGACCTGGCCAAGCCCGGGGAGATCCGCCTTCACTGCCAGCCCAACGGGTTGGCCACGTTCCAAGAGTACCTCTCGGACTACGCGAGCGCCGAGACGCGCACCGTGGGCGAGGCGCTCATCACCGAGGTCATTGCAACCCTCGAGGAACCGTTGCGGACGGCGACCCAGAAGATGGTCGACGCGGTGCGAGCCGGGGCTCGGGACGTGTTTTGCTGATGAGCATCCGCCGCGAGCGTGACGGCACGAACGAGATGGCGGTGCCCGCCGACCGCGTCGTGCTACCGGAGAGGCGACCGCGGCGCCGCAACGATCTCCTCTTCCCCCTCGACAGGCGTGTCTCTCCGGAAACGGTGGGCTGGCCTGGCAGCCGGACGCCCCGATGAAAAGGTCCTGGCGCCGGTGGGCCCTCGTCGGCGCGCTGCTCACGGTCGGGGCGTGGCTCGCCTGGCCGCCCGAGCCGGAGCCGGCGAACCTCGTGCCGGCCGCAGCCAAGCCGTTCGTATGGCGTCAGGACGCCCGCTGGGAGGCGCTCGAACGGCGTTTCGTCGAAGCTCGTCAGGTCGGCTGCGCTGGTACGGCAGGGACGATCAGCGAGCGTCTTGCAGTCCTCGAGGCCGTACTCGAAAGGCTGGCGGTCGTCTCGGCCGGCCCCACCACCCCGGCCTGGGACGACGCCGAGCTCGCGCTGTTCGAGGCTGCTCCGCTGGTCGCAGCGTGCCCCGAGCGGATCGCCGAACTGGCGCGCCTGCAGGCCCGCTTTCGTGACCTGGCCAAGCTCCGTTCGAGGACGTGGGATATGTCGTCCCGCGCCGCCCGGGACCGGCTCTACCGGGTGCTGCATGGCGGTCGTACGGCACTCGATCAGGCGATCCTTCAGGCTCCGGGAAGCCTGCCCGAGGTCCTCCTGGGTGAGGATGTCGCTTCCCACACCCCGTCTGCCGTAATCCGCGGCGTCCGCCTCCACTCCGGTGACCTGCTGCTTTCGCGCGGCACCGCGCCGACCTCGGCTCTCATCGCCCGCGGCAACGACTACCCGGGGAGCTTCTCACACGTGGCGCTCGTCCACGTGGCGGCCGCGGACGGGGCGGTGTCGTTCGTCGAGGCCCACATCGAGCGGGGCGTAGCGATTGCCTCGGTCGAGAGCTACTTCGCCGATGCCAAATGGCGGCTGGTGGTGCTGCGCCCGCGGTCAGACCTGCCAGCGCTCGGTCGCCACCCGCTGCTACCCCACCGTGCGGCCTCGTGGGCCGTCGCCGAGGCGCACGCCCGTCACATTCCGTACGACTTCGCGATGGATACCAGCGACGCCGGGGCGATGTTCTGCTCCGAGGTGGCGTGGTGGGCGTACCGCTCCCAGGGTGTTCGGCTGTGGTTGGGGCCCTCGCACATCTCCTCGCCGGGCCTCGTTCGTTGGCTCGGCTGCTTCGGCGTACGCCACTTCGAGACCCTGGAGCCATCCGATCTCGAGGCTGACCCGCAGCTCGCGTTGGTGGCCGAATGGCGGCATCCTGATGGCCTGTGGCAGGACCACCTCGACAGCGCGGTGATCGAAGTCATGCTGGAGGAGGCCGAGGCGGGAGCCGCGATTCCGGTCCCCCGCATGCTGCTCCCGGTTGCGCGGCTGGCCAAGGCGTGGTCGTGGGTTCTCAACCGGCTGGGTCGGGTGGGACCGGTCCCGGAGGGGTTGTCGGCCACCGCCGCGCTACGCAACCGGGAGCTCAGCCGCATCCATCGACAGCGTACCAGCCGTCTGAGCGCGCTCGCCGAGGACTTCACCTGTCGGCAGGGGTACCGCCCCCCGTATTGGCAGCTCGTGCGACTGGCCCGCACCACGGCCACCTCCCGATGAGCGATCTGCTAGGGTACCCCCGATGAGCCAGCGCGCTCCCCGCAACCTACGTCTACACATCGGCCTGTTCGGCCGCCGCAACGTCGGCAAGTCGAGCCTTCTCAACGCTATCACGCGCCAGGAGGTGGCCATCGTCTCGGCCCTGCCCGGCACCACCACCGACCCGGTCGAGAAACCCATGGAGCTGTTGCCGTTGGGCCCCGTGGTCTTCATCGACACCGCCGGGATCGACGACGAGGGCGCTCTCGGGGAGCTCCGCATCGCCCGTACCCGCCGGGTGCTCGACCGTACCGACCTCGGCGTCATCGTCACGGATGGCGAGTGGGGGCGGTTCGAGCAGGGCCTGCTCACCGCGCTGGTGGAGCGCAAGGTCGGGGTGCTCGTGGTTTTCAACAAGGCCGATCGCGGTGGGCCGGACCCCGCGGTGCGGCAGCGGCTAGCGGGGGAAAGCGTCGCAACGGTCCTCTGCTCGGCGCTTTCCGGTGAGGGTCTCGAGTCGCTGCGGGCGGCCCTGCTGGCAGCGGCGCCGGCCGACTACTTCGAGGCCCGGCGCATCGCGGCCGACCTCGTGAGCCCCGGCGACCTCGTGGTCCTGGTCGTGCCGATCGACAAAGAAGCGCCCAAGGGCCGCCTCATCCTGCCGCAGGTTCAGACCATTCGCGACCTGCTCGACGGTGAGGTGGTGTGCGTCGTCACCAAGGAGCGCGGGCTACGCACCGTGCTCGAGCGGCTCCGACAGCCACCCGCCCTCGTCGTGACCGATTCCCAGGCGTTCCTCAAGGTGGCCGCCGACACCCCGCGAGAGGTGCCGATGACTTCCTTCTCGATCCTCTTCGCGCGTTTCCAGGGCGACCTCGTGGAGCAGGTGCGCGGCACGCTGGCCATCGACCGCCTGACGACGGGCAATCGGGTGCTCGTCGCCGAGGCGTGCAGCCACCACCCAATCGGTGAGGACATCGGGCGCGTCAAGATTCCGCGCTGGCTGACCCAGCACACCGGCGCGCGGCTGGAGTTCGACACGGTCCAGGGGCGAGACTTTCCCGAGGACCTCTCCCCGTGGGCGCTGGTCATTCACTGCGGCAGTTGCATGGGCAACCGGCGGGAGATGCTCGCGCGCATCTTGCGCTGTCGTCAGCAGCAGGTGCCGATCACCAACTACGGCCTGACGATCGCCTACTCGCTGGGGATCTTCGAGCGGGCGCTGGAGCCGTTCCCGGCGGCCCTCGAGGCCTTTCGGGCCACCTCCACCCCGGCCCGGGCTCGCCCGGTCGAGAGCTTCTGACCCTGGACCGGGTCGGGCGGGCACGCTCCTGACCGGCGAGCGGAGGGGCCGGAACCGCCATCTGCTACCATCTCCCGGCCGGTGCCATCCTCTCCGGTGCCGCCCACGCAAGGGGGTTCTCGCATGCGCCAGACAATCATCCTCGTCATCACGCTCGCCGTCACTGCAGCCCTGATCGCGCCCGGGACCGGCGACGCCTGCACCAACATCCTGGTCAGCAAAGGCGCCTCAGCCGACGGCTCCACGTTCATCTCGTACGCTGCCGACTCGCACGAGCTCTACGGTGAGCTGTACCTGACTGCGGGAGGCGAGCACCCCGAGGGGGCGACACGCGACGTCGTCGAGTGGGATACGGCCCGGTTTTTGGGGCGCATCCCCCAGGCGCGTCGGACCTACTGGGTCGTCGGCAACATCAACGAGCACCAGGTGTCGATCGGCGAGACCACGTTCACCGGCCGCGAGGAGCTGGGCAAGCCCAACGGCATCATCGATTACGGTTCGCTGATGTTCATCGCCTTGGAGCGCGCACGCACGGCGCGCGAGGCGATCAGGATCATGGCCGACCTGGTGGCGGAGTTCGGGTATGCCTCGACCGGTGAGACGTTCTCGATCGCCGACCCGAAGGAGGTCTGGATCATGGACCTCATCGGCAAGGGCGAGGGCGAGAAAGGCGCCGTTTGGGTGGCCCGGCGGGTACCCGACGGCTATCTGTCGGCGCACGCCAACCAGGCCCGGATCCGCCAGTTTCCCCTCAACGACCCCAACACGTTGTACGCGCCGGATGTCATCACCTTCGCCCGCAAGAAGGGGTACTTCAACGGCGAGGACAAGGACTTCTCGTTCGTCGACGTCTACGCACCGCCCGATTTCGGTGCCTTGCGCTTCTGCGAGTCGCGCGTGTGGAGCGTGTTCAGGCGCGCGGCGCCGTCGCAACGATTCGACTTCGAGTACGCCAAGGGCAACCCCAAGGCCGAGCCGTTGCCGCTGTGGATCAAGCCCGACAAGCCGATCACCGTGGCTGACATGTTCGCGCTCATGCGCGACCATTTCGAGGGGACCGAGCTCGACCTCCACCTCGGCGTGGGAGCCGGTCCGTTCGCCTGCCCGTACCGCTGGCGCCCGATGACGTGGGACATCGACGGCAAGTCCTACGTCCACGAGCGGGCGATCTCGACGCAACAGACTGGTTACTCGTTCGTTTCGCAGATGCGCTCGGAATTGCCAGACCCGATCGGCGGAATCGAGTGGTTCGGCGTCGATGACACCTACAGCACGGTGTACATGCCGATGTACTGTGGTATCCGAGAGGTGCCGAGACCGTTCGCAGTCGGGGTCGCCGACCTCTTCAAGTTCTCGTTCGACTCCGGGTTCTGGGTCTTCAATTGGGTCGCCAACTGGGCCTACTCCCGCTACTCCGACATGATCGTCGATATCCAGCACGCGCAGCAGGAGCTGGAAGGCCGCTTCCTGGCCGACCAGCGAGCCGTCGAGGCGGCCGCGCTCACCCTCCACCGCCAGTCTCCGCTGCTCGCCCACGAGTACCTCACCAAATACTCGGTGGCGCAAGGGGAGGCGACGTTTGCACGCTGGCGTGCCCTCGGCGAGTATCTGATCATGAAGTATATGGATGGAAATCTCAAGACCCCGGACCGGCGGGTCAAGCACCCACGTTATCCCGACGCCTGGTACCGGGCGATCGCCAAGGAGCGCGGGGATATCCTCGCGGCTCCTCCCGAGCCACAGCCCTGATCCCGGTGCGGGCTGGGGGGTTCGTGACGGGGTTGGGGATGGCTACGGTGGTGCCATCGCCGGCCTCGCTGGGGGTGGTGAGGCTGCTGAGTCGTCACCAGCGATCTCGGCTCCGCAGCCGGAAAACCAGCGCTCTCTGTCAGAAAGGGTCCCATGTCCGAGCCTGACGAGGCACCGATTTCTCCCTGGGTTTTCCGGGATCACGGGAGCACCGCGTCGGTACGACGACACCCGTTGGCCCGGGTTGCCGTTGCCGCCTGGATACTGGTGCTGGCCACCGCCCTGGCGGTCGGTATCTGGGCTTGGGCCCGCCTGTGCGCCAGCCTTCCGGCTCTCGATGGGGAACGCAAAGTCGCGGGCCTCGCAGGCCCGGTGACGGTCGAGCGTGACGCTCTCGGTATCCCCACGATCCGTGCCGCAAGCCGCCTGGATGCGGTCCGCGCCCTCGGCTTCGTGCACGCCCAGGACCGACTCTTCCAGATGGACCTGCTGCGGCGTGCCTCGGCCGGTGAGCTCTCGGCGCTTCTGGGGCCATCCACGCTCGAGAGCGACCGGGTGCTGCGGGTGCATCGCTTGCGGCGGACAGCGGAGACGGCGGTTGAACAGGCTCGTCCTGGGGAGCGCGCCGCGCTTGCCGCCTACTGTCAGGGCGTGAACGCCGGGATGGCGGCTCTCGGCGCGCCGCCCTGGGAGTACCTGGTGCTCCGCCAGCCGCCTCGGCCCTGGCGCGAGGCCGATACAGTGCTGGTCCTGCTCTCGATGTTCGTGACCCTGCAGGACAGCGACGGTGGAGCCGAAAGGCGCCAGGGGCTGATGTACGACCTGCTCCCGGCCGAGCTGGCGGCGTTCGTGAGCTCGAGAGGGACGGAATGGGACGCTGCCCTGGACGGCTCATATTTCCCGCTTGCACCGATCCCCGGGCCAGAGGTGCTGGACCTGCGGACCCGGCCGGCCGCCGTGCAGGCGGACCACCGCGTCGCAACGGCGGAGGACCCTGACGACCTGATGCCCGGCAGCAACAACTGGGCGGTCGCGGCGAGCCGCTCCCGACACGGGGGCGCGATGGTCAGCAACGACATGCACCTCGGGCTCGGTGTCCCGACGATCTGGTATCGAGCGCTGCTGGAGTGGCCCGAGCCGTCGGTACCCGGTGGCCGCCGGCGGTTGGTCGGCGTTACCCTCCCTGGCACCCCGGCGCTCGTCGCCGGTAGCAACGGACGGGTCGCATGGGGCTTCACCAACGCGCAGATCGACACCGGTGACGTCGTGGTGCTGGAGCCCGCGCCGGGCGACCCGACCGCCTATCTCACGCCGCAGGGTCCACGGCGCCTCGAAGCCGAGGCAGAAACGATCGAGGTGAGCCGTGCCGCGCCGGTACGAGTCGAGATCGAGCAGTCCGTGTGGGGGCCGGTGGTGGGTACCGACCACCAGGGCCGACGTCTCGCCTTCCACTGGGTGGCTCACGAGCCAGAGGCCGTGAACCTGGGGCTTTCCAGCGTCGCCGACGCTTCGGACCTCGAGGAGGCGCTCGCGCTCGCCAACCGAGCCGGCATTCCCGCCCAGAACTTCATCTGTGCGGATAGCTCTGGCCGCATCGGCTGGACCGTCGCTGGACGGATTCCCCGCCGGGTCGGCTTCGACGGCTCGCGCCCTCAGAGCTGGGCGGATGGGACACGAAGGTGGGAGGGGTGGTACGAGCCGGCCGAGGTGCCACACATCCTCGACCCGGCCGAGGCGCTGCTGTGGACCGCCAACAACCGTGTCGTGGGCGGAGCGTCACTCGCGCTGGTTGGCGATGGTGGGTACGACCTGGGCGCGCGGGCAGGCCAGATTCGAGACCGGCTACGCGAGCTCGAAGCCGCGAGCGAACGGGATCTGCTGGCGGTACAGCTCGACGATCGAGCACTTTTTTTGGAGCGCTGGTACCGCCTGAGCTTGGACATCCTCGGACCTGCCGCCTGCGCAGGCAACCGGAGCCGAAGCGAGCTGCGCAGGGTCTTGGAGACGACCTGGACGGGGCACGCCTCGGTGGACTCGGTCGCCTACCGGCTGGTGCGCGAGCTACGAGTCGAGGTCGCGCAGCGGGCGCTGCAGCCGCTCGTGGCGGCCTGTGCCCGAGCCGGCGAGAACTTTCCCGTACTCCGTCTGCCGCAGGTCGAAGGACCGCTGTGGCGGTTGCTGGCCGAGCGCCCTCCCCACCTTCTGGCCCCCGAGTACGCCGACTGGGACGCCCTCGTTCTTGCCAGCCTGGATGCCGTCGCGGCCCGCGCCGTGGAGGCCAGCGGCTCACTCGCTGCCCACACCTGGGGCCGGCGCAACACCGTGCGCATTCGCCACCCGCTCGGTCGGGCGCTGGGACCGCTTTCGGCGCTGCTCGACCTACCGCTGCTGCAGCTTCCCGGTGACAGCCACATGCCGCGAGTGCAGGGCCCGAGCTTCGGCGCCTCGGAGCGCTTCGTGGTCTCGCCGGGCCGGGAGGCGTGCGGTCTTTTCCACATGCCGGGCGGGCAGTCGGGCCACCCGCTCTCGCCGTTTTACCGTCTGGGCTACCGGGGCTGGGTGGAAGGTGAGCCGACGCCGTTTTTGCCCGGGCCGGCCAAGCACCTCCTGGCCCTGGCGCCCTGACCGCGCGCCGAGCTCGGGTGGTATCCTCCGCGCCCGGAGGCGCCATGGAGTTCGGCATCCTGGGCCTGGAGCTCTCGGGCAAGACCACGATCTTCTCACTGCTCACCGGTCACGCGCCCGGGCCGGGGCGCGGCAAGCTGGCTCACGTCGGAATCGCGCAGGTGCCGGACGACCGCCTCGACCGCCTATCGGCTCTCTTTTCGCCGCGCAAGCACACGCCAGCCACCGTGCGCTTCGTGGACGTGCCGGGGATCGTCAAGGGTGGGTCAGCGTCACTGAACCTGCCCGAGCTGCGCACCATGGATGGGCTCGCCGTGGTCGTCCGGGGGTTCGCCTCCGACTCGGTGCCCCACCCCGAGGGGTCGGTGGACCCGGTGCGCGACCTCGAGCTGCTCGAGACCGAGCTGCTGCTCGCAGACCTCGGGGTCGCGACCAACCGTCTCGAGCGCCTGGGACGGGACCTCGGCAAGCGCCGTACCCCCGAGCTCGAGGCCGAGCACGCGGTGCTCGAGCGGTGTCGCTGCCAGCTCGAAACCGGAGCGCCACTGCGGACGCTCAACCTCGGACCCGAGGAGCTGCGCCTGCTCAAAGGCTTCACCTTCTTCACCCTCAAGCCCATGCTGGTGGTGCTCAACTGCGCGGAGAGCGACGCCGGCGACCTCGACGGAGCCGCACGCCGCGCAGGGCTCGAGCGCTGGCGGTCGCAACCGAAAGTCGCAGTGTCGGCCGTGAGTGCTACCATCGAAGAAGAGGTGTCGCGGCTGGAACCGGCCGATCAGGCGGTGTTCCTCGCCGAGCTGGGTCTACCCGATCGGGCGCTCGATCGGCTCCTGCGCGAGGCGTACGGTTTGCTCGGCCTCATCTCGTTTTTCACCGTCGGCGAGGACGAGTGCCGGGCGTGGTCCGTGGTGCGCGGCACCCCGGCCGTGAAGGCGGCTGGCGAGATCCACAGCGATCTCGAGCGCGGCTTCATCCGGGCTGAGGTCGTGGCGTGGGACGAGCTGCTGGCGGCGGGATCTCTGGCGGCCTGCCGCCAGCGCGCCACACTCCGTCTGGAAGGACGAGACTACGTCGTTCAAGACGGCGAGGTCATTCACTTCCGGTTCAGCGTCTGAGCGCCGGCCCCCACCCGCTCCGTCCGCTGCCCGAGCGTTGCCACCGCGCTCTGCGCAGCATCTGGCCCCACGGCGCCCACCACGCGGACCTTCCGCTTTCTCCGACGGGCTTTCAGGGTGCGCCGGAGACGTTCGATGTCGGCAGCACCGTCGGGGGGGCGATGTGGATCCCCCGTGCCGGCTGTCGCGTAATCGTCGGGGAAGGAGCCTCGACCGCGGCGCCCGATGGGGGTGACGGCTTGGCTGTGGCGGCCGGCGTGGTACCGGCGGCAGGTTTTGGAGGGGCAGTCGGACCAGGTGGTGGGGGGGTGACTACGCTCGCCGCCGAGCCGCCATCCGAGGCCAGCGGGGAGTCGGACACGGCGGCCGCCAGCGGCGCCGGCCGGATGAGCATCATCTGCCCGACGGTTCTGGCGTCGATGGGATAGACGTGATAGGTCGCGCGGTCGACGGTGTCCCGATAGTGCGCAAGCAGTGCCTGGGTCTGAAGGCGTGAGTCGAGCACGAGAGGGTTCTTCGCGGGGTCGGCGAGATCGGGTGCGTGCCGGTAGGCGCGCATGTAATCCCGGATCGCCGCACGGGTTCGGCCGGCCCGCTCCTCGGCCAGCGCCAGCATGAAGCGGGCCGGACCGTGGCCGCGGCGTTCTCTGAGGGTGCGCCGGTACAAGCGGCAGGCGGCGGCGTTGCGGCCTTGGCATTGGAGTACCAGGCCAAGACGGAACATCGCCTCGTGGTTGTGCTTGTCCAGCTTGAGAGCGGCTCGCAGGTAATCCTCGGCGTCGTTTGGGAAGCCCTTGTTGACGAGCAAGACAGCGAGCTCGGCAAGGTCCGTGGAGGTCGCCTTCCCGCGTTTCTCCAGCTCCAGGTAGGCCATGATCGCCCGGTCGGCCGGCCGGTCCGCCGAGAGGTGGCGCTCGAACACCCCAGCCTGGCTGCCGACCGCCAGCGCGATCAGCACTGCGAACCCACACCATTGCTTCATCCTTGCCTCCCCCGTCGCACCCGCGCTCGCACCCGGACCTGCCCGTTCTCTTCCTGCACCTCGAACCCCTCGACGTTTGCTCCCTTGGCCTGCACCGTCTCGCGCTGCTGCTCGAGCGCGGCCCGGAAGCGATCGAAGCTGACGCTTCCGGGCCGTCCGGTGCGTTGCAGCGCCGCCGAGTACTCGGCGAACAACCGCCGATAGTCGGCATCCACATGGGATACGGAGCTCGTTTGCGGAGCGTTGGCCACCCCGGCTGCAGGAGCCGCGGGAACCGGCCGCGCCAGCCCCCCGCCGGCCTCCTCGCGCTGGCGGAGCTGCCGCATCCAGTGCTGGTTGAGGGCCGTGAAGCGGTTGAGAAGTTGGTCCAGCCTGAAATGTGCCGCGGCACCGTGGAGCTCTTGGCGGCTGATGTCGCGCAGGCGCCGATTCAGTGCCTCCCGCTCGCGCTCGGGTGGGACCGGCACCTGCGGATCGCGAGCGAAGTACCGCTCCCACTTGCGGGATAGCTCGGCGAGCCAGCGCTCCAGTTGGGAGATCAGGTCGTCGGTGCTCATACGACGAAGCTTACACGACCGGTTGACCGAGAGCACCTATGGGCGAGGGTACAATCGCCGCATGCCAAGCTTACTGGCTCAGCTCCCCGCGATCCATCGGCTCCTCGCGCACCCCGCGCTGGTCGCGGCTCGCCGCCTCCACGGCGGAGCCCAAGTGCGTGACACCGCCCGCCTGGTGGTGGCCGCTGCCCGCGAGCAGATGGCGGGCGGCAGGCCCGCGCCGTCGCTCGCCGAGCTCGCCGAGCGGGCGGTCGCGGCGCTGGCGCGGCAGGCGGCACCCGCCTACCCGGGAGTGGTCAACGCCACCGGTGTGCTCATCCACACGAACCTCGGGCGGGCGCCTCTCCTCCAGGGAGTACCCGACGCCTACCTGGCGCTCGAGTACGACCTCGAAACGGGCCAGCGGGGCGAGCGGCTGCGACCCGTAGTGGAGCGGTTGACCCGCTACTTCGGTGCGGAGACGGCGCTGGTGGTGACGAACAACGCCGCAGCGCTGGTGCTGCTGCTGGCCGCCCGGGCCGCCGGGCGTCAGGTCGTCGTTTCACGCGGTGAGCTGGTCGAGATCGGTGGCTCGTTCCGGTTGCCCGAGATCATGGCGGCCGCGGGCGCGCGTCTGGTCGAAGTCGGCTGCACCAACCGCACCCGAACCTCGGACTATGCTGCGGCCATCGGCCCGGATACCGCGGCGCTCTTGGTCGTCCACCGCTCCAACTTCACCCTCTCCGGTTTCGTCAGCTCGCCTCCGCTCGCCCAGCTGGTCGCGCTCGGCCGCGATCGCGGGGTGCCGGTGTGGGTGGACCAGGGGTCGGGCTGCCACCTCGACCTGGGGCTGTTCGGGCTCCGACGCGAAGCGACGGTGCAGGAGCTGCTCGCAGCCGGGGCCGAGGTGGTGCTCTTCTCCGGCGACAAGCTTTTGGGCGGGCCTCAGGCAGGGATCTTGGTGGGCCGCAGTGAGACGCTCACGGCGCTGCGCCAACACCCGCTACGGCGTGCCCTGCGTCCCGACAAGCGCGTGCTCGTCGCCCTTGCCGCCACCCTCGATGCCTACCTCGCCGAGCGCCCGGCGGAGGTCCCGCTGTATCGCCTGCTCGCGGTGCCGGAGCACGAGCTCCGGCGCCGCGCCCGGCGCCTGACGGCCCGCCTGGGCCGGGGTGGCGTTGCGGCCGAGGCCTCCCGGACGACGGCGGTGCTCGGTGGAGGGACCACGCCCGACCAGACAATCCCGTCGTGGGCGGTCTGCCTTCGGGTGGGACAGGAGCTGGCGGCGCGGCTGCGCACGGGGCGACCCCCGGTCGTTGGCCGGGTGGTGGAGGACCGGCTCGTGCTCGACCTGCGCACCGTGCTTCCAGCTCAGGACGAGGTGCTGGAGCGGGCGGTGCTGGCTGGTGCCGCCGCTGGCTGAAGGCCGAGGGCGAGCGCGATCCGCCTCGCCGTCTCGGTGAGCGCCCGGGCCGCCGGCGCCTCCGGGCTGGCAACCACGATCGGCGTGCCGGCGTCACCGGAGACGACCACTGCCGTGTCAACGGGCACCTCACCGAGGAACGGAGCATCGAGCTCCGCCGCGGTCCGACGGCCGCCGCCCTCCTTGAAGATCGGCTCGCGATGCCCGCAGGCGGGGCACACGTAGGCGGACATGTTCTCGACCACACCGAGTACCGGAACGTTCATCGTCCGAAACATCGCCAGACCCTTGCGGGCATCTGCGAGCGCCACGTCTTGCGGGGTGGTGACGATGATCGCGCCTGCAAGCGGAACCTGTTGCGTGAGCGTGAGCTGTGCGTCGCCGGTGCCGGGCGGAAGGTCCACCACCAGCACGTCGAGCTCCCCCCACGCCACCTCCTCCAGAAGCTGCTGCAGCGCCTTCATGACCATGGGGCCGCGCCAGATGACCGGCTGATCGGGATCGATCAGGAAGCCGAGCGATATCAAGTGCACGCCGTGCGACTCGAGTGGGAGGATACATCCCGACGCGTCGAGGCGCGGCTGCTCGCGGCAACCCATCATGACGTGCTGGGACGGCCCGTAGATGTCGGCGTCGAGGAGTCCGACCGCGAGCCCGAGGCGGTGCAACGAGATCGCGAGATTGGCGGCGACCGTCGACTTGCCAACCCCACCTTTGCCGGATGCCACCGCAACCACCTTGCGCACGCCCGGCAGCAACCGCTTGGCCTCGGACGGGCTGCCCTGCGTGCCTGGAGTGCTCGTTTCGACGTGCAGCTCGACATCTGCCACGCCTGGCAGCGCCTCCAGCACCTCCCGGGCATGCCGCTCCACGGTCGCAGCGGCATCCGGGTTGGCCGTGGTCATGTGCACGGCCACCCGCACGTGATCGCCGTCCACGATCACCTCGCGTACGAATCCGAACGACACGATATCGCGCCCGAGCCCTGGGAACTTGACGCTCCGCAGGGCCTGTCTGACGTCCGCCTCACTCACCGCCATGTCGCCTCCCACCGCTCAGGTATGCCTGCACGTGCTCGGCCGCCATCTCTCGGTTCCAGGGTGGATCCCAGACGAGCTCGACCTCGACCTGGTCGGAGCCGGTCAGCCGCTGCACGGTGGCTTGGATGTCGTCGCGGATGTGCCGCACGAGCGGACACCCTTTGGTTGTCAGCGTCAGTTGCACCCGCACATTCCGGCCCTGGCTCACCTCGACTCCGTAGACGAGCCCCAGGTCGACCACGGAAAACGGGATCTCCGGGTCCATCACCTGACCGAGCGCTTCCCAAACCTGTGCCTCGTCGATCATGCTCTCCTCCGTGAGCGTGTCCGCCGCGACCGGCTCCCCAGCGAGAACTACCGGAAACACCGGCGGTCTTCCCGCTGTGCTGAGCGACTGTGCCCCGGGAGGTCAGCCGGCTCCTCGCGGCCGCGTTCGCAGCTTTTGAGGCGTCACGCCCGCGAGCACGGCGACCCCTGGTTCGCAACCCGCAGCCCCCCGATCGCCTCGCGTACCTGCGCCATCAACGAGTCCTTGGCGGTGACACCGAGCCCGGCCGTGGGGATGGGTGCGCCGAAGCGGACCGTGATCCGCCCGGGGCGCAGCAGGTACGAGGCGCGAGCCAGGCAGCGCGCCGGGCCGTCCAACCCCACCGGGACGATCGGCACGCCCGCTTTGAGGGCGATGAGGAAGCCGCCGCGTTGGAACGGCAGCAGCTCCCCGGTGCGCGTGCGCGTTTCCTCCGGGAAGATCAGGACCGAACGGCCGGTGCGGATGTGCTGGGCCGCCTCCTCGAACGACTTGACGGCCTCCCGGCGGTTCTGGCGATCCACCGGGATGAAGCCCATCGCGCGCATCGCCCAACCGAGGAACGGAATCCGGAAGAGCGACTTCTTGGCCAGGAAACGCACCTGCACCGGGACGGAGGTCAGCAACACCGGGATGTCGAGCCACGACTCGTGGTTGGCCATGAAGACAACCGGTCCGTCGCGCGGCACCAGCTCGTGCCCCTCGACGTGGCGTCGTACGAGGGCGGCCCACAGGATGATCCGTCCCCACAGCCGCGCCCCCCGGAAGGTCCAGTCGCCGCGCGGCGGGACGAAGCCAGCGACGACGCCGTATGACCCCATGACGATCGTGTCGAGGGTGACCAGGATGGCGGCGACGAACGTGTGGAGGAGGCGTAGCAGCCGGACCACCGGCGATACCCTCAGAGGACCTCGGGCGAAGGAGAGGGCCGCCCGGGTCCCTTGAGCTTCTCCACCGGCAGCCCGGTGGATTCGGAGACCATCCGGTAGACCTCTTCACCCTCCAGCACCTCGCGCTCGAGCAGGGCGTCGGCGATGCGGTCCAGCGCCAGCCGGTGCGCAGTGACGATCTCGCGCGCCCGCTCAAAGCCTCCGTTCACCAGGCGCTTGATCTCCGAGTCGATCTCCACGGCTGTGGACTCGGAGTAGTCTTGGTGACGGGCGAACTCCTTGCCCAGGAAGATCGCCTCCTCGCGCTTCCCGAAGGTGAGCGGTCCGAGCGTCGACATCCCCCACTCGCACACCATCTTGCGTGCGAGCTCAGTGGCTCGCTCGAGATCCGAGCCGGCACCGGTGGTGATGCGGTCATCACCGAACACAACCTGCTCCGCCAACCGGCCGCCCATGAGCACCACCAGCTCGTCCTCGAGGTAGGACCTGGCGTGCAGGTAGCGGTCCTCCTCCGGCAGTTGCTGCGTCAGGCCCAACGCCAGCCCGCGGGGGATGATCGTCACCTTGTGCAGGGGGTCGGCGTTGGGCAGGATCGCGGCGATCAGGGCGTGACCGGCTTCGTGATAGGCCACGACCCGCTTTTCCTCCTCGGAAAGGGCGAGCGACCGCCGCTCGGCGCCCATCATCACCTTGTCCTTGGCGAACTCGAAGTCGGTCATCTCCACCGAGGTCTTGTTGAAGCGGGCAGCGCGCAGCGCCGCCTCGTTGACCAGGTTCGCGATATCGGCGCCCGAGAAGCCGGGCGTCGAGCGAGCCAGCACCCCCAGGTCGACGTCGGCCGCCAGCGTGATCTTTCCGGTGTGAACCTTGAGAATCTCGATCCGCCCGTTGAGGTCGGGGCGGTTGACGACGATCCGACGGTCGAACCGGCCGGGGCGGAGCAGAGCGGGGTCCAGGACGTCGGGGCGGTTGGTCGCGGCGACCAAAATCACGCCCTCGTTGGACTCGAAGCCGTCCATCTCGACCAGTAGGGCGTTGAGAGTTTGCTCGCGCTCGTCGTGGCCGCCGCCCAGCCCGGCGCCGCGGTGTCGACCGACAGCATCGATCTCATCGATAAAGATGATGCACGGTGCGTTTTTTTTCCCCTGTTCGAACAGGTCCCGCACGCGCGAGGCACCCACGCCGACGAACATCTCGACGAAATCCGAGCCCGAGATGGAGAAAAACGGCACCTCGGCCTCACCGGCGACGGCGCGCGCCAGCAGCGTCTTGCCGGTGCCAGGAGGGCCCATGAGCAGGACTCCCTTGGGGATCTTGCCGCCGAGCTTCTGGAACTTCTGCGGGTCACGCAGAAACTCGATGATCTCGCCGAGCTCCTCTTTGGCCTCCTCGACCCCGGCGACGTCTTTGAAAGTGACGCGCTTTTGTTGTGGGCTCATCATGCGCGCCCGCGACTTTCCAAACGCCATCGCCTTGTTGCCGCCTGCCTGCATCTGGCGGTAGAAGAAAAACCACACGGCAATGAGGACGAGGATCGGCAGCCAGTAGATGAGGAACGGTCCCAAGAACCCCTGTGACGGCTCGGCGGCCTTGATGTTGACCTTGGCCTCCCGCAGCACCGTCACGAGCTGGTCGTAGTCGGGCGCGTAGGTGTAGAACTCCCAGGGTGTGGAGGCCAGCGGCTTGGCGGGCGCGGCCGAGGGACCACGGCCGTAGACGTCGTTGCCGCGGATCAGGACCTCGGTGACCTGCTTGCTCTCCACCCGATCGAGGAACTCCGAGAACGGTATCTCCTTGGTTGCGGAGCGGCTTTCGCTGATCCAGTTCCACAACAGCACCGCCGAGACGACCAGCACCAGCACCAACAGCGCATTCTTGACGTTCTGGTTCACACCCACTCCGTGGTTGGTCCCCGGCGCCGTCGCGCCCGGACCTCACGCTCTAGCCAATGACGTGGAGCCCCGGCAGATTCCCCCAGTGCCCCTCGAACTCCATGCCGTAGCCGACCAGGCGCCCTTCGGGTACCTCGTCGAACGCCACGTATTTGGGTTCCAGGGCCACGCGTCGGAGCTTGGGCTTGTTGATGAATGTCGCCACCTCGAGGCTCGCCGGCTGCTGCTGGGCCAGGTGGGTGAGAAGGTAGTTCTCGGTCACCCCGGAGTGGCAGATGTCCTTGAGGATGAGGGCGTGGGCGCCCCCAAGGTGGACCTGGGTGGCGTAGGTGAGCTCCACGAGCTCCCCCCGGGTGGCCGGCTGCTGCACCACGTTGACCAGCTCGAAGCGCACCTGACCGTCGATGGCGCGCAGCAGATCGGCGAGGAAGATCGCCGCCCCCTTGAGCATCCCGACCAGGACCACCTCGCGGCCGCGGTAGTCAGCGGCGATCTGCGCACCCAGCTCGCGCACCCGGGCGGCGATGGCCGCCGGGGAAATCACCTCACGTGGCGTCTCCATGGTTCCTCCATCGTGGCGACGATCCCATGGCCGGTCTTCCCAGCCCATCCGGGGGCCGTGCCGACGCCGGGAATCCAGACAATCGTACCATTCGCCTCGAGCACCGGCCACGCGGGCCGCCACTCGGCGGGCACGCCGATCCGGCCCAGTAAGTGGTTCACCCTCCCGCGTGCCTGGGGCCAGTCGAGCCTCTCACCGGGTTGAAGCGGGCGCCACCGGAGTCGGGCTGCGGTGATTCGAGGTGCGAGCCACGCCTCGTGGATCACGCGGTTTCCACCCTCGATCGCCTCGCCGACTGTCATGCACGGGTATCCGGAAGGTCCGAAGCGGGACGGGAGCGAGACCGGGCAGGGGGCGAACGGCGCCAGCGGCGGCGGGGAGAGCAGCAGGCGGTTGCCACGCCGGCGTAGCACCCAGCGCCGCCCGAGGTCGACCGCCGCCGGCACGCCCCGTTCCACCAGCTCCCGGACCGCCTCGAGCTGCACGCGGTCGGGCGGCTCGCCGAGCGGCAGCTCGGCGGCAAGGGCGAGCAGCCAACGGCGCTGCACCGCGGCCGGCATGCCCGCCACCGCCTCGCACGCCACCGGGCGCCCGATCTCCGGGCGAGGCAAGGCCGCGGCTAGGTGGGAGAGAGCCTCGTCGTCGTCGGCCAGCGCCGCGGTGAATCCGGCCAGGTGTCTGGTCGAGCCGGGGAAGCGCTCCTCGAGGGCAGGCAGAGCCACCACTCGGAGCCACGCCCGTGGTTGGCCGGGGTCGGCGTTGCCGAGGTCCTCCCGCCAACACCCGCCAATTCCCTCGAGCCAGCTCCGCAGCTCCTCCCGGCCGACGTCCAGCAGCGGCCGGACGAACGCGCCGAGCCGCTGACGGATGCCGATCACGCCGCGCGGTCCGCTTCCCCGTAGGAGCTTGAGGAGCACCGTCTCCGCCTGATCATCGCGGGTATGTGCCGTCGCCGTGGCCGCACACGCACGCATCCGCCGCACCGCTTCCAGTCGCTCGAAGCGCTGTTGGCGCCACCATGCCTCGCGCGAGAGCCCGACTGGGAGCGCTTCTCGGAGGTGGCGGACCTCGATCTCGACCCCCAGCTCGCGACAGAGCTCCCGGCAGAAGAGCTCGTCGTCATCGGCTTCGAGGCGGGCATGGTGGTTGACGTGGGCTGCCGCCACCGGGCAGCCGAGCTCGGCTCGTGCCGCCAGCATGAGGTGCAGCAGCGCTACCGAGTCGGCGCCGCCTGACAGCGCGACGAGCACCGGTCGACCGACGAGATCGGGGAAGCAACGGCGAAACGAAGACACAAAACCGGAGACGTTCATTGGCGTGGTGCCGGCGAGTGGAATCGAACCACTGACACGGGGCTTATGAGACCCCTGCTCTACCTCTGAGCTACGCCGGCACGACCGGCAGCCGGGATTCTACAGAACCGCCGCCCCCGGTCAAGGTCGAGCCCCTCGTGCGGGGAGCGGCGCCGGGTCGTAGTAGCCGCCACCGGGTGATGCATTGCAGGCGGCCGCGAGGCTGACGGGGTCGGTCGCGGCCGGAGGAGCTGGGCAGAGCACCCTGAGCGAGCCCTGGGCGCCGACGCAGGATCCCTTGACAGCCAGGCCGGTGCCACCTACGCTCTAGCTGGCCAGCGATGCGCGAGCGGGCATAACTCAGCTGGTAGAGTGGCAGCTTCCCAAGCTGCAAGTCGTGGGTTCGAATCCCATTGCCCGCTCCAACTCTCGGAGTCGACCGTGGGCTTCAGCAAGGACACCAGTCACGACCCGGGCGATCTCAAGCCGCGAGCTGCGTCGACGGTGGTGGCGCGCGACACGGTCCTCACGGGAGAGCTCGGTGGCTCGAAGCCGGTGCGCATCGAAGGCACGGTCAAAGGAACCATCGAGATCACGGCCCCGATCGAAGTCGTGGAAGGTGCGGCCGTCGAGGGCGAGATCATCGGCACGACGGTCCGGCTCGCCGGCACGGTCGACGGCAACGTGACCGCGACGGAGCTCGCCGAGCTGCTGGCCACGGCGGTCGTGCGCGGCGATGTGCGTGCGGCGGCGCTCCACGTCGTCGAGGGCGCGAAGCTTGAGGGCCGGGTACAGATGACCGGTGAGTCGGCCTCCGCTGCTCCCGCCAAAAGCCGCTAATCACAACGAAAACCTTGCATTTGACGGGCGGTGTATACTCGCTCATAGAGGAGACTTGTAGGCGTGGACAGCCGGACCACGGTGGAGATCTTCGGGCGGCGATATGAGCTGCGGACGACGGGTGCCAGCGAGCGGCTGAACGAGCTCGCCAAGTTCGTCGACCAGCGCATGCGCCAGCTTTCCGAGGTGTCGCCAAAAGTGGATACGGCCAAGCTCGCCGTCTTGACGGCGTTGAACATCGCGGATGAGCTCTTCACGGAGCTCGAGACGGAACCTGGTTTGCGGACCGAGCGTGTTCGCCAGCGAGTGAGTGGTCTGGTGGCTAAGCTGGACGAGGTGCTGACCACCTCGTGCACTGGAGCGAGCTGAAAAGGGAGGCCCCTGCGCGGTTAGTGATGAGCGAAACTATTCTTGAACCAACACCTATTTGATGGGTGCCGCGGTCCCACCCCGCTGATCGAGCCCCACGGCGAGTGATGCGGGGCGGGCAGGTACCCAACCTGTGGTCAGCAGGTTCAAATGGGGTTGCTCACACGGCCGAGTGCGGGGGCCTCAACTCCCTTCGCTGCATCGGCATTCTCGGACCGTACCCCTTGTTCCTTGAGAGGGGGACGAAATGAACGGCACGGTGATACTCATCGCTGGCGCTGTGATTGTGCTCCTCGCCGCCGGGGGAGTCGCGATCCTCGGTCGTCAGCGGCTTCGCCGCGCGGCGACGGAGGCAGATGCTCTCCGGGCAGCGGCGGAGCGGGAGCACCGACGGGTCATCGCGGTCGCGCAGCAGGAAGCTGAGCAACTGGTCAGAGATGCGACGATCGAGGCGCGCGAGAAGCTGCTGCAGGCGCGCAGCGAGTTCGAGCGTGAGACGCGGGAGTACCGCCAGGAGCTGCTGGGCCAGGAGCAGCGGCTCGAGCAGCACGCTCTGGCCGTGGACGCGCGCGCCCTGGCCGTGGACGAGAGAGCGCACGAGCTCGACGCCCGCACGCAGGCCCTCGACGATCGCGAGGTTGCGGTGGCTCTCGAGGAGGATGCGGTAGCCGCCAGGGTAGCCGAGCAGCGGGCGACGCTCGAGCGGATCGCCGGTCTGACGTCGGAGCAAGCGAAGGGCGAGCTCATGCGGACAATGGAGACCGAGGCGCGCATGGACGCTGCACGGATCGTCCGGCGCCTCGAGGAGGAGGCGGTCCAGGAGGCCAACCACCGGGCGAAGCGCATCATTTCGCTCGCCATCCAGCGGGTCGCGGCGGACCACGTGGTCGAGAGCACGGTCTCGGTCGTGGACCTCCCCAGTGACGAGATGAAGGGCCGGATCATCGGTCGCGAAGGGCGCAACATCCGCGCCCTCGAGACCGCTACGGGCGTCGACCTGATCGTCGACGACACCCCGGGCGCGGTGCTGTTGTCGTGCTTCGATCCGGTGCGGCGCGAGGTCGCCCGGCTTGCGCTCCAGCGTCTGATGAGCGATGGCCGGATCCACCCCGGGCGGATCGAGGAGGTCGTCAGCAAGGTCCAGACCGAGCTCGACGAGAAGATCTTCCGCGACGGCGAGGCGGCGGCCCTCGAGCTGGGCTTCCCGGATGTCCACCCGGAGCTGCTCAAGCTGCTCGGCCGGCTCCAGTACCGCACCTCGTACGGGCAGAACGTGCTCGCTCACGCCAAGGAGGTCGCCTGGCTGGCCGGCTACATGGCCACCGAGCTGCGGGTCAACGTCCGGGTCGCCAAGCGTGCCGGACTCCTGCACGACATCGGCAAGGCGATCGACCGGGAGATGGAAGGCACCCACCTCTCCCTGGGACGCGACCTGCTGCGCAAGTACGGCGAGTCGGAAGAGGTCATCCACGCCATGGAGTGCCACCACGGGGACGTCGACCCGCACTCCGTGGAGGCGGTGCTGATCACCGCCGCCGACGCGCTGTCTGCGGCTCGACCGGGGGCCCGACGGGAGATCCTCGAGAGCTACCTCAAGCGCCTCGAAAAGCTGGAGGCGATCGCCAACGACTTCAAGGGCGTGCAGAAGGCGTTCGCGATCCAAGCCGGACGCGAGCTGCGCATCATCGTCGAGTCCGAGAAGCTCTCGGACGAGGACGCGATCTGGCTGTCGCGCGACCTCGCCCGCCGCATCGAGGGTGAGCTGACGTACCCGGGTCAGATCAAGGTGACGGTGATTCGCGAGACCCGCGCGGTGGAGTACGCCAGGTAGCCGAGCTGAGGCGGGAGGGGCGTGGCTTTCCTCCGGTCCTCAGACGAGCCGAACCGTCTCCTCGAGCGCGGGGATATGGCACGGCCACGCGAAACGCTTGGTGATGCGCGCGGCCAGGGCGGCGCTGGCAGCCGGCTCTCCGTGGGTGACGAACACCGTTTTCGGTGCCGTCTCGGCGCGCGCGAGCCAGATCTCGAGCTCGTCGGCGTCGGCGTGGGCGGAGAGCGAGGAGATCGAGCGGACCTGTGCTCGCACCGGCACCATCTCACCGAAGATCTTGACCGCTTTGGCTCCCTCCAGGATCGCCCGACCGCGGGTTCCCTCGGCCTGGTAGCCGACGAACAGCACCGTGGTTTCCGGGCGTGGCAGCCGGTGCCGGAGGTGGTGCAGGATCCGGCCCCCGGTGGCCATCCCCGAGGCCGAGATGATGATCGCCGGCCCCCGGAGCGTGTTGAGGCGTTTGGACTCATCCGTTCGCCCCACCATCGTGAGGTTGGGGGGAGCGAGAGGATCGACTCCCTCACCACGCAGGTGGCGGGTCTCCGGGTCGTGCTCGCGGATCGTGTCGCGGTAGGCGGCGGTGGCCTCCCGCGCCATCGGTGAGTCGACGAAAATGGGTACCGCCGGCACTGCCTCGTCCTCGATCAGCTCGCGCAAGTAGTACAGCACCTCCTGCGTGCGGTCGACGGCGAACGCGGGGATGAGGACGACGCCTCCCCGGTCGACGGCCTCCTTGATGACCTCGGCGAGATCGTCACGGGGGTCGGTGGCCGCGTGTAGCCGGTTGCCGTACGTGGACTCGATCACCAGGTAGGTCGAGCCCGGGTACGACTCCGGCGGTGGCAGGATCGGCGCGTCGTAGCGACCGACGTCGCCCGAGAAGTAGATCGTCACGTGCTCGCCCGCCGCCTTGATGCGCAGCTCCACCGCCCCGGCGCCGAGGATGTGCCCTTGACGGTGGTAGCGGACCTGCATCCCGGCATGCAGGACGTGCCAGTCACCGAACGGCACGGGGCGGATGGTACGCAGCGCCCGCTTGACATCCTCCTGGCTGAACAGCGGCTGGGCGGGGCGGTGCTTCGTGGACCCGACCTTGTTGGCGTAGCGCGCTTCTTCCTCTTGGAGGTGAGCGGCGTCGGGCAGCAGCACCCGGAGGAGCCGCAGCGTCGACGGCGTGGCGATGGTCGGCCCCTCGAACCCCTGTCGCACCAGCAGCGGGAGGATGCCCGTGTGGTCGATGTGGGCGTGGGTCAGGATCACGTGGTCGAGGGTCGATGGCTCGACCGGGAACGGCGCCCAGTTGCGCAAACGCAACTCCTTCGGCCCCTGGAACATCCCGGCGTCGACCATCACCTTGGTGCCATGTGCCTCGACCAGGTACCGCGAGCCGGTGACGGTGCCGGTGGCGCCCAAAAAGGTGAGGTTGACCATGGCATGCATGGTACCCCACACAGCGCTGTGCCAGGTGCGCAGCGTCGGGCGCGGAGCCAAGGTCACGGGCCCGGGGCTCGAGTCGTCCCTCGCGGTCGAGTGGGGCTGGCTGCAGCCGCAGCCTGTATCTCGGCTGCGGCTTGCGTGGTGCGGGAGTCGACTCTATCCTCGCAGAAGCAGCACGAGCCTCGACGGGTCTTCGTCGACCTCCGAGCTACTCGAGCCAGGGCCGGGCGCATGAGGGACGCAGGCGAATCGCTGGGTCCGACGGGCTGCGTCCCAGGGCGCGCAGGATCTGACCGCACCACGGCCGCACTTGGTCGATACCGGGACAGGACCCTCCCAGGGTTGGAGCGTGCAACGTGAGCACTCTCGATGATCTCCGCCCCGACGCAGCCGTGCGCGGCATCCTGCCAGACCAGCTCGTAACCGTCGTCAACGTCCAGTGGTACGGATCCGAGGCGCTCGAGCTGACATACAAGACCGTCACGGGCAAGGTCGACCACGAGATCCTCTACCGGTCCGACGAAGCGAGGATCGAGGTCGTCCAGGAGGGTCGGCCGTGGAGCTTCGACGGCGACGGCCACCTGTTCCGCCTCGTCTCCGAAGCCCACCGCATCCGTCTCGCGCACCTGTTCGACCCGGTGCTGGCCGTCCACACCTCGGACGTCGTCCCGCTTCCACACCAGATCACCGCCGTCTACGAGGTCATGCTCCCGCGCCAGCCCTTGCGGTTCCTCCTGGCCGACGACCCGGGGGCCGGCAAGACCATCATGGCCGGCCTGCTCATGAAGGAGCTGATCGCGCGGGGCGACCTCCAGCGCTGCCTCGTCGTCTGCCCCGGCAGCCTCGCCGAGCAGTGGCAGGACGAGCTCTACCGGCGCTTCGGCCTGCCGTTCGAGATCCTCACCAACGACAAGCTCGAGGCCGCCCGCACCGGCAACTGGTTTGGCGAGACCAACCTCGTCATCGCCCGGCTCGACAAGCTGTCCCGCAACGAGGACGTGCAGGCCAAGCTGCGGGCGCCCGACTGCCGGTGGGACCTCGTCGTCTGCGACGAGGCGCACAAGATGTCGGCCACCGTCTTCAGCCGCGAGATCAAGTACACCAAGCGCCATCGCCTCGGGCAGCTCCTCTCGACGCTCACCCGCCACTTCCTGCTCCTCACCGCGACCCCGCACAACGGCAAGGAAGAGGACTTCCAGCTCTTCATGGCGCTACTCGACGGCGACCGTTTCGAAGGCCGGTTTCGAGACGGCATCCACTCGGCCGACGTCTCGGACCTCATGCGCCGCATGGTCAAGGAAAACCTGCTCACCTTCGACGGCACGCCGCTGTTCCCGGAGCGCATCGCGTACACCGTCCCGTTCAAGCTGTCGGACCCCGAGGCCCACCTCTACAAGGGCGTCACCGACTACGTCCGCGAGGAGTTCAACCGGGCCGAAGCGCTGCAGGACGACAAGCGGGCCGGGACCGTCGGCTTCGCCCTGACGATCCTCCAGCGCCGCCTCGCCTCGTCGCCGGAGGCGATCTACCAGTCGCTCCGGCGGCGCCGCGAGCGGCTCGCCACGCGTCTCCGCGAGCTGGAGCTGCTTCAACGCGGGGCGCAGGTCGCCGCCGTGATGCCCGCGGAGCTGGCGCTGGGCACCGACGACGTCGAGGATCTCGAAGATGCGCCCGAGCAGGAGATCGCGGTCGTCGAGGAGGAGATCCTCGACCAGGCAACCGCCGCCCGGACGATCGAGGAGCTGAAAGCCGAGCTGACGACGCTCCACGCCCTCGAGTCACTCGCCCTCGCGGTGCGCCGCAGCGGGAGCGACCGCAAGTGGCGAGAGCTGGCGGCGCTGCTGGGTGAGATCTTCACCCCGCCGCTCGTCGACGGCGTGAGCGAGGGCCCCGCTCCCTACGGAAGCGGCGACCTCCCCAAGCCGATCGCCTCGCCGCGCCAGAAGCTCGTCGTCTTCACCGAGCACCGCGACACCTTGGCCTACCTCGCGGAGCGGATCTCGACCGTCCTCGGCCGGCGCGACGCCGTCGTCTGCATCCACGGCGGGCTCGGGCGCGAGGAACGCATGAAGGTGCAGGAGGCGTTCAAGCACGACCCCGAGGTGCAGGTCCTCGTCGCCACCGACGCGGCAGGGGAAGGGATCAACCTCCAACGCGCCCACCTGATGGTCAACTACGACCTGCCGTGGAACCCCAACCGCATCGAGCAACGGTTCGGGCGTATCCACCGCATCGGCCAGACCGAGGTCTGCCACCTGTGGAACCTGGTCGCCGAGGAGACGCGGGAAGGCGACGTCTACCGGACCTTGCTCGACAAGCTCGAGGAGGCGCGCCGGGCGCTCGGCGGCCAGGTCTTCGACGTCCTCGGCAAGCTGCAGTTCGCAGGGCGGCCGCTGCGCGAGCTGCTCGTCGAGGCCATCCGCTACGGCGAGCAGCCCGAGGTCCGCGCGCGTCTCACCCAGGTCGTCGCTGCCGCCCTCGACCGTGAGCAGCTTCGAGACCTCCTCGAGGAGCGGGCGCTCGCCCACGACGCCATGGACTCAAGCCGCGTCTTCCGCGTCCGCGAGGAGATGGAGCGGGCCGAGGCGCGCCGCCTGCAGCCGCACTACATCGAGTCGTTCTTCCTGGAGGCGTTCAAGCGCCTGGGTGGTACCGCCAAACAGCGCGAGACCGGTCGCTGGGAGGTGACGCACGTCCCGGCGCCAGTGCGCAGCCGCGACCGCCTCATCGGCGTTGGCGAGCCGGTGCTGCCGCGGTACGAGCGGATCGCCTTCGAGAAGCACCTCGTCGCCCCGCAGGGGCAGCCCCTGGCCGCCTTCGTCTGCCCCGGCCACCCCCTGCTCGACGCCACCATCGACCTCACGCTCGAGCGCCACCGTGACCTGCTGCGGCGGGGTGCCGTGCTCGTCGACGAGCGCGACGGGGGGGTGGAGCCGCGCGTTTTGGTCTACCTCGAGCACGCGATCCAAGACGCCGCAACCACCCGCTCCGGCGAGCGCCGCGTGGTGTCCAGGCGCATGCTCTACGTCGAGCTCGACGCGTCCGGCACCGCCAGGCACCTCCACTACGCCCCGTACCTCGACTACCGCCCACTGGCGCCGGGCGAGCCCGGCATCGACGTGCTGCTGGCACGGCCGGAGTGCGGGTGGATCACCAGGGACCTCGAACGCACGGCGATGGCGCACGCGATCGCGGCCATCGTTCCCGAGCACCTGGAGGAGGTGCGCGCCCGCAAGCTCGAGCTCGTCACCAAGACCGAGGCCGCCGTCAAGGACCGCCTGACCAAGGAGATCACGTACTGGGACCACCGCTCGGAGGAGCTGAAGCTCCAGGAGCAGGCCGGCCGGCCCAACGCCCGCCTCAACTCGGACGAGGCCCGCAAGCGGGCCGACGCCCTCCACGCGCGGTTGCAGAAGCGGCTCGAGGAGCTGAAGCTCGAGCGCCAGATCTCGCCGCTGCCGCCCGTCGTGCTCGGGGGCTTGCTCGTGGTGCCCATGGGGCTGCTCGTCGCCATCAGGGGTGATCGCCCGAGCACCGTCGTCACCGCCGACACCCAGGCCGCCGCCGCCCGCGCCAGGGCGATCGTGATGGCGGTCGAGCGGGACCTCGGCTTTGAGCCCGTCGACCGGGAGACCGAAAAGCTCGGCTACGACATCGAAAGCCGCGTCCCGGGCAGCGGCCGGCTCCGCTTCATCGAGGTCAAGGGCCGCGTGAGCGGTGCCGAAACCATCACCGTGACCCGCAACGAGGTGCTGTGCTCCCTCAATAAGCCCGACGACTACATCTTGGCGATCGTGGAGTTCATGGCGGATGGGTCGCACCGGGTCCACTACCTCCGTCGGCCGTTCCGGCGCGAGCCCGACTTTGCAGTGGTCAGCCAGGACTACTCCTTTGCCGAGCTGCTGCTCCGGGCAGGGGTACCGGCGTGACCCGGGAGAGGGACCTCGCCATCGCTGTGCTGGGCCGCTTGGCTGCCTTCGGATGCACTTTCCCAGCGCCCTCGGGATTGACAACCTTAACCTTGAGGTTAAGATGAGGGTGCTGAGGATTGCCCGGGCGGCATGGGATGTGTTGCTCCTCGCGGATGATCGTGATCGATGTGGCGTGCTCGAGGCTCTTCTCGATCTTGCGGATCAAGGTGGTCGAGGCATGCTGGCGTTGCTCAAGGAGATCGTTGCCTGGACCGGGCCACCGTGGGACAACCCAAGCCTGTGCAAGAAGGTGCGTGGGGAGATCTGGGAGCTCAGAAAGGGCTCTGTGAGGCTGTTCTGGTTCGCTGACGAAGGGAAGGTCGTCGTGGGTACCGTCGCGTACAAGAAGCAGGGGCGAAAGGCCCCAGGCCGGCACATCGACACCGCCGAGGCCGCACGCCGGGAGTACCTTGCCGCGAAGCGCGCAGGAACGCTGGGCCTCACCGACCTGACGACGAAGGAGGGAGCGACGCCGTGAAAACGCTCGACCAGTACCGAATAGCCCTGGAGCGCATGGAGACCGCTGTCGAGTACAGGGTGGAGGTTGCGGCGCTTCGCTTCGTGGGAGAGGTCGTCGCCGCCATGCGTTTCGGGGGGATCAAGCAGGCCAGCCTCGCAGCGCGGCTCGGGACCTCGGAGCCATATGTCAGCAAGGTCCTCCGCGGCGATACCAACTTCACTCTTGGCACGATGGTGCGGATCGCAGATGCCCTGGGCAAGGAGCTCCATCTGCACCTTGCTGAGCCGGGAGCTTTTGTCCGTTGGCTCGACGTCCTGAAAGGGACGGGAAGCAACCTGACAGACGTGTCACCGGCGGCGCAGGTGACATTCAGCCACATGCAACAAGCAGGAGGGGCTGATGTTGCAGACCCCATTGCAGCTTGAGCGGTCCTTTATCCCAATCGTCGAGGTGTTGGCAGACCCTGAGCACAAGCGAGGTGAGGCTCAGGTCAACCTGAAGGTCGAGCAGGGCATGTCGGCCCTGGATCAGGAGGCCTCACGGTGGCAGGTGGATCTTGACATCTCGGTGGGAGCTGAACCCGGGTCGGGGGCACCGCCCTACCGCGTCCACCTTCACGTGGTTGGGGTTTTCTCGTTCGCCGCACCTGAAATCGCAGAGCAAGAGCGGGCCAGGATCGTCGGCGTAACAGGCGCCTCGATCCTCTACTCCCAGGCCCGCGAGCTGCTGCTCATGCTGACCTCGCGCGGGCCGTGGGGAGCGTTTCAGCTCCCGACCGTGAGCTTCGTTGACAGCAGCCTCGCGGCTCACCGAACCGAGGCTGCCCTGGCGGTCCGGGATCCAGGGCCAGAATCCGGCGCCGAACGCCCCCCAGCAAAGCCACGCAAACGGGCGGCGAAGCGCGCTCCCCGTCGATCCGCAGGACGATAGGAGTGGCACGATGAGATCCTCCAGCCAGCCTCTCCGCTTCACCCACGTGCACCTGCGTAACTGGCGCAACTTCCTCGAGGTTGACACCGATCTCCAGCGGCGGGTGTTTTTGGTCGGCGCCAACGCGTCCGGGAAGTCGAACTTCCTCAACGTGTTTCGGTTCCTCCACGACATCGTGAAGGTCGGCGGGGGGCTGCAACAGGCGGTCGAGGACCGCGGCGGTGTGTCTTCGATCCGTGCGCTGACCGCGCGACGCAGGTCGGACATCGAGGTCGACGTTTCTGTGGGCACCGCCGCAGTCCCGAAACTGTGGAGATACCGCCTCAGCTTCACGGCGGAGAGGGGAAAGCTGCCCACAATCAAGCGAGAAACGGTTGAACGTGAGGGCGTTGTAGTCAGGGAACGCCCGGACACCGACGATCTCGAAGATCCCGCACTGCTGACCCAGACGCATCTCGAGCAAACCAACGCCAACAAGGACTTTCGGCCGTTGGTGGGGTTTTTCAACGGCCTGCGCTACCTGCATGTCGTGCCCCAGCTGATTCGCGAGGCGGATAGCTGGAGGTCCATCGACAACGATCCGTACGGGGGAGACCTCCTGGTGCAAGTGGCGAAGGCTCCGCAGAAAACCCGCGAGGCGCGCCTGCGCAAGATCCAGAAGGCGTTGACCATCGCGGTGCCGCAGCTCGCGAAGCTCGAGCTGTGGCGAGACCCGATCCGCAACACGTGGCACTTGCGGGGCAAGTACGAGCACTGGCGACCCCAGGGCGCCTGGCAGACCGAGGAGCGCTTTTCGGATGGGACGCTGCGCTTGCTCGGGCTTCTGTGGGCGGTGCTCGATGGTTCCGGCCCGCTGCTGCTGGAGGAGCCAGAGCTGTCGCTGCACCCCGAGGTCATCAAGGAGATCCCCGGGATGCTGGCGAGGCTGCAACGGAGCTCCGGGCGCCAGGTCATGGTCAGCACCCATTCGAGCCACCTGCTCGCCGACGAAGGGATCGGCCTCGACGAGGTGCTGGTGCTCGTGCCGACCGGTGAAGGGACGACGGTCCAGCCGGTCGGAAAGCTGCGAGACGTCCAGCGGCTGCTCGAGGGCGGGGTCCAGCTTCCGGAGATCGTGATGCCCCACACCCGCCCCGAGCATGCCGAGCAGCTCTCCCTGTTCGCGGACTAAGGTCATGGGTGTTTCTCTTTACGTTTCGGGCGCGGTGGAGGGATCGACCGACCGTGCCGCGCTGGCCCGCATCCTTCGCCACGTCGGCCTCACGCCAGGAGACCTGTACGTCACCGATGGGAAGCAGAAGCTGCTCCGGTCGCTCGCTGGCTACAACAACGCGGCTCGCTTTTCGCCCTGGGTTGTCCTGGTCGACCTCGACGGAGATGCACCATGCGCTCCCCGGTTCGTCGCTGAGGTGCTCCCTCACCCTGCCGAAAAAATGGCCTTCCGCGTCGCGGTGCGGGCCGTAGAGTCCTGGCTGTTGGCGGACATCAACGGGGTATCCAGCTTTCTTCACCTTCCCGCTGCCAGGGTGCCGGCAGAGCCGGACCAGCTCCCCGACCCCAAGCGCGCCCTCGTGGATCTCGCGGCCAGATCGAGAAAGGCCGCGATCCGAGAGGATATCGTTCCGCGCCCAGGGAGTGGTCGCGCGGTCGGGCCGGCCTATGCGTCCAGGCTCACTGAGTACATTCAAGACCACTGGGAAATCGATGCCGCAGCCGCCCGAAGCCCGAGTCTCGCCCGCTGCGTCAACCGTCTCCGGGTCATCCAGAAGGGGGGAGCATGAAGACCCGCAAGAAGCTCATCGAGGTGGCGCTGCCGCTGGAGGCGATCAATGAGGCTGCGGCGCGGGAGAAGTCGATCCGGCACGGGCACCCGTCGACGCTGCACCTGTGGTGGGCGCGGCGGCCGCTGGCGGCGGCGCGGGCGGTGATCTTCGCGCAGATGGTCGACGACCCGGGGAGCTGGCCGGAGCTGTTCCCCACCGTCAACGCGCAGGAAAAAGAGCGCCAGCGGCTGTTCCGCCTCATCGAGGAGCTGGTGCAGTGGGAGAACACCACCAACGAGCGCGTGCTCCGAGCAGCCCGCGACGAGATCTGGGCGAGCTGGCGCCGCACCTGTGCCGAAAACGCCGACCATCCCCGGGCCAACGAGCTTTACGACCGCTACAAGCTCCCCGCCTTCCACGATCCCTTCGCCGGCGGAGGCGCCCTCCCCCTGGAGGCCCAACGGCTGGGATTGCACGCCTACGCCAGCGACCTCAACCCGGTGGCGGTGCTCATCAACAAGGCCATGATCGAGATTCCACCCAAGTTCGCCGGACGTCCACCGGTGAACCCTGAGGCCCGCAGCAAGAAGACCCTCATCGAGCGCGAATGGAAGGGAGCTCAGGGTCTGGCGGAAGACGTCCGCTACTACGGACAGTGGATGCGTGACGAGGCCGAGAAACGCATAGGGCATCTCTATCCCCAGATCGAGGTCACAGCCGCTATGGTGGCCGACCGCCCCGACCTCAAGCCCTACCTGGGCCGCAAGCTCACCGTGATCGCCTGGCTCTGGGCCCGCACGGTGAAGAGCCCCAACCCCGCTTTCGCCGACGTGGAGGTGCCGCTGGCCTCCACCTTCATGCTCTCCATCAAGGTAGGCAAGGAGGCCTACGTCGAGCCCGTCATCGAGAACGGCGGCTACCGCTTCACCGTGAAGGTGGGCAAGCCGGAGGATGTGGAGAAGGCGAAGAGCGGCACGAAGCTGGCCCGTGGGGCCAACTTCCGGTGTCTGATGTCGGAGACACCGATCGCCGGCGACTACATCAAAGCCGAAGGCCGGGCCGGGCGTATGGGGGCCCGCCTTATGGCCATCGTAGCCGAAGGCGACCGGGGACGGGTGTACCTGGCGCCCACTTCGGAGCACGAGGCGGTGGCGCGGGAGGCGAAGCCGGAGTGGAAGCCGGAGACGCCGCTTGCTCCCGAGCCGCGCGCCCTCTGGACGCCACCCTACGGCCTGACCACGTTCGGCCATCTGTTCACCCCCCGCCAACTGGTGGCGCTTACCACCTTCTCGGACCTGGTGGGCGAGGCCATGGAGCGGGTCCGGAGCGACGCCGCGGCCGCGGGGCTGGCGGACGACGGGGTGCCGCTGCGCGAAGGCGGGACCGGGGCGGTGGCGTATGCGGAGGCGGTGGGGGTGTATTTGGGGGTTAACGTTAGCCGACAAGCAAATAGAACGGCAACGCTCAACTTCTGGGATCAGAAAGGTGAGAACGTACAACAGGTCTTTGCGCGGCAGGCTCTGCCCATGACTTGGGACTATGTCGAGGGTAATCCGCTGAGCAGTTCCACTGGCAACTTCATGGGCCAGATTGAGTACTTGATTCGAGTATTGCAGTATTCCCTGCCTGGCGCCCCCGGCGGTGTGGCCGAACAAGAGGATGCGCAAAGACAGCGCTCAACACTGGGCAAAGTTGTATCTACCGACCCCCCGTACTACGACAACATCGGATATGCGGACCTGTCCGATTTCTTCTATATGTGGCTTCGCCGATCTCTGCATAGGATTTATCCTGATCTATTAGCCACAGTCGCCGTCCCCAAGGCCGAGGAGTTGGTCGCTACTCCATAATCGTCATGGAAACAAGGAGAGGGCCGAGGCCTTCTTCTTGGATGGGATGATGCGAGCCATGGAGCGCATTGTTGAGCAAACCCACACTGCTTTCCCAGTGACTATCTATTACGCCTTCAAACAGTCTGAGACGGAGAGAGAGGAGGGGACCTCAAGCACTGGGTGGGAGACTTTTCTGGCGGCCGTGATGTCCGCGGGTTTCGGAGTAACCGGGACGTGGCCCGTGCGCACTGAATACACCGGTAACCTGAAGAAGACGGTTGCAGCTCTCGCCTCCAGCATCGTCCTGGTCTGCCGCCCCCGCGACCCCGAGGCCAAGCCTGCCACCCGTCGCGAGTTCGTCGCCGCCCTCAGAGCGGAGCTCCCTCAAGCCTTGACTCACCTCCAGCGGGGCAACATCGCCCCCGTCGACCTAGCGCAGGCGGCCATCGGTCCGGGGATGGCGGTCTTCACCCGCTACGAGAAGGTGCTCGACGCCGAAGGCCGGCCGCTCACCGTGCGGGATGCGCTCGCCCTCATCAACCAGACCCTCGATGAGGCGCTGGCCGAGCAGGAGGGCGACTTCGACGCCGACAGCCGCTGGGCTCTCGCCTGGTTCGAGCAGCACGGGTTCGCCGAGGGAGAGTTCGGCGTGGCCGAGATCCTGAGCACGGCCAAAAACACCAGCGTGGCCGGTATGGCCGAGGCGGGCATCCTGGTCTCACGGGCGGGCAAGGTGCGACTCCTTCGTCCCGAGGAGCTGCCCAAGGATTGGGATCCAGCCACCGACACCCGTCTCACCAACTGGGAGATGGTGCATCACCTCATCCGGGTACTTGGCGAAGGCGGGGAGGCAGCCGCTGCTGAGCTGGTGGCCGAGCTGGGCTCCAAAGCCGAGACGGCACGCGAACTCTGCTACCGCCTCTACACCCTGTGCGAGCGCAAGAAGCGGGCGAACGAGGCCCTCTCCTATAACGCTCTCGTGCAGAGCTGGCCTGAGATCACCCGCCTCGCCCGCGAGGGTGCCGCCCACCTGCCCGAGCAGCAGACCCTTGGGTTCGAGCCATGAAAAGTGCATATTCGGTGTTGAGCGTCCTCGTGGCGGCTAGGAGGAGGGTCCGACGATGATCACCTCTTTGCGGGTCCAGAGCTTCAAGAGCTGGAGTGATACCAGGAAGCTGCAGCTCGGCAAGCTGACCGGCTTTTTCGGCGCCAACAGCTCCGGCAAGACCGGGATCCTCCAGCTCCTCCTACTACTCAAGCAGACAGCGGAGTCCCCAGATCGTTCGCTTGCGCTCGACCTTGGGCAAAGCTGGGTCGCGGTGGACGTCGGTGGGTGGAGTGACATCGTTCATCGTCACGAGGTGGACAAGGAGCTGATGGTGAGCCTTTCGTGGGATCTGCCTAGAAGCCTGGAAATCCAGGACCCGGAGGACCCACACAAGAACCTCCTGTCAAGTGGCGCACTGGCGTTTTCGACGACCATTGGTTCGACGAACGGCGGCAAGCTGCACGTGAAGGAGCTGTCCTATTTCTTTGCGGACCACACCTTCGTCTTCGCACGCACCGACCGGGGTGGGTACGAGCTGCGTGCAGAGGGGCCTCGGGGGTTCGAGTTCAGGAAGGCAGTTGGAAGGCCGCGGGAGGCCCTGCCACCGCCGGTCAAGTGCTACGGCTTTCCCGACCAGGTGCGAGCGAGTTATCAGAACGCTGGGTTTTTGTTCGACTTCGCCCTGGCGTTCGAGAAGCTGCTTGGCGGCGTCTACTACCTCGGCCCGCTGCGTGCGTACCCGGAACGTCGGTACGCGTGGCGCAAAGACATGCCGTGGGACGTCGGACCTCAGGGCAAGCTGGCCGTTGCCGCCCTGCTCGCGTCTCGCGAGCAGGGTAAAAAGGCCTGCTGGGGGCGCAAAACACTGGAAGGCCATATTGCGTCTTGGCTACGGAAGTTGAGTCTTGTGGAGAGCTTCGACATTCGCGAGGTGCGCGAGGGGAGCTCGCTCTACGAAGTGGTCGTCCAGGTAGCCAAGGGTGGGCCGAAGGTGGCGCTGACCGACGTTGGTTTCGGTGTGTCACAAATCCTGCCGGTTCTCGTGCTCTGCTTCTATGCCCCTGAGGGCTCTACGATCATCTTGGAGCAGCCCGAGATCCACCTGCACCCATCGGTCCAGATGGGGCTCGCCGATGTGCTCATCGAGGCGGTCGAAAAACGCAAGGTGCAGATCATCGTGGAGAGCCACAGTGAGTACCTTCTCCGAAGGTTGCAGCGGCGTATCGCCGAGGACAAGATCAAGGCAGAGGAAAGCAGGCTCTACTTCTGCCGGAGCGAGGGGGGGCAGTCGATCGCTGAGCCCTTGAACCTCGACCTGTACGGCTACATCACCAACTGGCCAGAAGGATTCTTCGGCGACGAAATGACCGAGGTCGTCGAGATGACCAAAGCGGCGCAGCAGCGCCGAGCTAGGGGTCAGGAGTGAGGCACGTCGTGGTTGATACCAACGTGGCCGTGGTCGCAAATGCGCGCAGCCCCCAGGCTTCGCCAGAGTGCATTGTGTCGTGCTGTGACCGGCTCCTTGCTGTGGAAAGGGGGAGTCTGCGCCTCGTCCTGGACGCTCGTGGCACCATCTTTGACGAGTATCTGAGCCAGCTGTCGCTCGCCGGGCAGCCAGGCGCGGGTGATCTCTTCATGCGCTGGGTTCATACGAATCGCTATAACCCGGCCCGCTGTGAGCTTGTCGAAGTAACCGAGACCGCAGGTAGTGGATGGCGGGTGTTCGAGGAGGTGCCCGACGATCCCGACCTGGAGGGGTTTGACCGCGACGACCAGGTCTTCGTGGCAGTGTCGCGGGGATGCAAGGCCCGCCCGCCGGTCCTCAATGCCGTGGACTCCGACTGGTGGGACTACGAACGGGTGTTGGCGCGAAACGGCGTCACGGTGAGGTTTGTGTGTGAGGACAAGGTCTCTGAGTGGAAGGCAGCACGCACACAAAAGGCATAGCCGATGCGAATCTTCTCCACGGCGCGATTCCGCCTGCAAACAAAAGAAAACCAATGGCCGACTGGCCTCCGTGGTCCACAAGTGGCTGATTGGCAGCTCTTTCCATTTGGTAGCTGAAGTGTTTGCGCACGCAGTAACAAAGAGCAAGTTGACCCGAATACCCTGACGGCAAGGACTGGCAACCCGAGACAAAGGAGCCTGCGATGGCGATCACCAACCACGAGCGCGTCGGCAAGGCGCTGGAGCTGCTCAACGCCGGGCTCGGCCCGTTCGTCGAGCGGGAGCTTACGAGCGCGTATGGCGATCAGGTGGCCGCCCAGGTGCTGCGGCTGTTGGGCGAGGATCGCATGCTGGCCGGACGGCCGGCCGCCCAGTGGGACAGCGCGGCGCTGCTGCGGGTGATGTGGGACGGCTGGAATGACGTCTTCCGCAACACCCTCGGCAGGGCCGAGCGCACGCTCGTCTCGGAGCTGCGCGAGGTGCGCAACCGGTGGGCGCACCAGCAGCCGTTCTCCGGTGACGACGCGTACCGCGCCCTGGACTCGGTGGCGCGGCTGCTGAGCGCGGTCTCGGCGCCGCAGACCGACGAGCTGGAGCGGATGAAGACCGAGCTGCTGCGGGTGCGCTTCGAGGAGCAGCTCCGCGGCGAGCGCCGCAAGACCACCGGTGCGGCGATCGAGAGCCAGGCCACCGGCGGCCTCAAGCCGTGGCGGGAGGTGGTGACGCCCCACCCGGACGTGGCGAGCGGGCGCTACCAGCAGGCCGAGTTCGCCGCCGACCTCTGGCAGGTGCGGCTCGGCGAGGGCGCCCCGGAGTATCGCAACCCGGCCGAGTTCTTCCGTCGCACGTACCTGACCGAGAGCCTGCGCCAGCTCCTGGCGGGCGCCGTCCGGCGTCTGGGCGGGGACGGCGGCGATCCGGTGGTGCAACTCCAGACCAACTTCGGCGGCGGCAAGACCCACTCGATGCTGGCGCTCTACCACCTGTTCTCGGGCACGCCGTACAGTGAGCTGCTGGGCATCGACGACATCGTGCGGGAGGTGGGTGTCGGCCTGCCGTCGGCGGTCAGGCGGGTCGTGCTGGTCGGCAACCGGATCTCGCCGGGCAACCCGGTCACCAAGCCGGACGGCACGGTGGTGCGCACCCTGTGGGGCGAGCTGGCGTGGCAGCTCGGCGGCCGCTCGGCGTTCGACCGGGTGCGCGCCGACGACGAGCACGCGACGTGCCCCGGCGACGTGCTGCGCGAGCTGCTCGTCGAGGCCGGCCCGTGCCTGATCCTCATCGACGAGTGGGTGGCGTACGCCCGCCAGCTCCACGAGGCGAGCGACCTGCCGGGCGGGAGCTTCGAGACCCACTTCACCTTTGCCCAGGCGCTGACCGAGTCCGCCAAGCTCGCGAAGCATTGCCTGGTGGTGATCAGCCTGCCGGCCTCGGACACCGCGGCCTCGCCGCACGTCCAGGCCGACGACGTCGAGATCGGCGGCGTGCGCGGGCGCGCCGCGCTCGAGCGGCTGCACAACGCGGTGGGGCGGGTCGAGGCGTCGTGGCGGCCGGCGAGCGCCGAGGAGGGGTTCGAGATCGTGCGGCGGCGGTTGTTCGAACCGTTGGTGGAGAAAGGCCAGTTCGTGGCTCGCGACGGCGTGGCGCGGGCGTTTTACGACCTGTACCGCACGCAGCAGCAGGAGTTTCCGCCGGAGTGCCGCGACGCCCAGTACGAGCAGCGCCTCAAGGCCGCGTACCCGATCCACCCCGAGGTGTTCGACCGCCTGTACGGCGACTGGTCGACGCTGGTCAAGTTCCAGCGCACGCGCGGCGTCCTGCGCCTGATGGCGGCGGTGATCCACAGCCTGTGGGAGAAGGGCGACCGCAACCCCCTGATTCAGCCGGCCAACCTGCCGATCGACGACCCGCTGGTGCAGTTCGAGCTTACACGCTACTTGTCGGAGAACTGGGTGCCGGTGATCGAGCGCGACGTGGACGGCCCCAAGGCCTTGCCGCTGCGCCTCGACGGCGAGGTCCCCAACCTCGGCAAATTCGCGGCGTGCCGGCGCGTGGCGCGGGCGATCTACCTCGGCTCGGCGCCGATCGCCACCGCCGCCAACCGCGGCCTCGAGGACCGGCGCATCAAGCTCGGCTGCATGATGCCGGGGGAGTCGCCGGCGATCTTCGGGGATGCGCTGCGGCGGCTGGCGACGGCGGCGACCTACCTCTATCAGGACGGGACGCGGTACTGGTACTCGACGCAGCCCACCGTGACCAAGCTGGCGGAGGATCGGGCCGAGCAGCTCAAGCACGATCCCGACGCCGTGGTCAAGGAGCTGGACCGGCGACTGCGCGCCGACCTGGCGAAGACCGGCGACTTCAGGCGGGTCCACCCGCTGCCGTCCTCCCCGGCCGACGTGCCGGACGACTTCGACGCACGGCTCGTCGTGCTGGGGGTCGATCACCCGTACAGCAAGGAGCCCGGCAACGCCGCCGAGCAGCGAGCGAAGGCGATCCTCGAGTCGCGCGGCAGCGCGCCGCGCTTGTTCAGGAATACGCTGGTGTTCCTAGCGGCCGACAAGACCCGCCTGCAGGACCTCGACGAGGCGGTCAGACGGTACCTGGCCTGGAGGTCGATCATCGCCGACAAGGAGGTGCTCGACCTCACGCCGCACCAGGTCAAGCAGGCCGACTCACAGATGGGCGGCGCCGACTCGACGGTGAGCGTACGCTTGCCGGAAACCTACCAGTGGCTCCTGGTGCCGGTGCAGTCCTCACCCCAGGCAGGGGTCGAGTGGCAGGTCATCCGCCTTGCGGGCCAGGATCCGCTCGCGGTGCGGGCCAGCCGGCGGCTGCGGAGCGACGAGCTGCTGCTGACCGGGATGGCCGGCACGCGGCTGCGCCTGGAGCTGGAGCGCGTCCCGCTCTGGCGCGGGGATCACGTTAGCCTCAAGCAGCTCGTCGAGGACTTCGCCCGCTACCCCTACCTGCCGCGTCTGCGCGACCCGGGTGTGCTGGTCGGCGCGGTGCGCGACGGTCTCACGCTGCTGCTCTGGCAGGACGAGACGTTCGCCTGGGCCGACAGCTACGACGAGGCTGCCTCCCGCTACCGTGGGCTGCGATGCGGCCGAGATCCGGGGGTGTCCGAGGACACCCTTGCCGGGCTGTTGGTCCGCCCGGATGTGGCACTGCGCCAGCAGGCGGCTGAGACGCCTCCGGCAGGGCCGGGGCCGACGCCTCCGGGTCCCGGCGGCTCAGGAGCGGAAGGTGGCACGGGCGCCGGGGGCTCAGCAGCTCCAGGAGAGGAATCTGACGCCGAGCGGCCGGTGCAGCCCAAGCGCTTCCATGGCAGCGTGGCCCTCGACGCCACCCGCGTGGGGCGCGACGCCGGCCGCGTCGCCGACGAGGTGATCGCCCACCTCAACGGCCTGGTCGGCGCCCGCGTGACCGTGACCCTGGAGATCGAGGCCGAGGTCCCGTCCGGAACCCCCGAGCACGTCGTCCGCACCGTCACCGAGAACAGCCGAACCCTGAGGTTCACCTCCCACGGTTTCGAGAAGGAGTGAGGGCGAGCCAAGGTTGACTCTTGGCGAGCCTGGGGGTTCAGGGGGCTTTCGGGCGCGGGGGGCTGGGTGCGGGGCGGCCCGGCGTGCGGGGGGGGGCCGGGAGAGACAGGGTTGACTCTTGGGGAGCCGGGGGGTTCGGGGGGGTTTCGGGCGA